>SDBT01003486.1_pt1 | contig 27174 bp, 44 predicted proteins | sample 2277101 | NCBI WGS metagenome assembly SDBT01 (sample SAMN10404973, study PRJNA504765) | marine sediment metagenome | isolation source: marine sediment core GS10_PC15, 103 cmbsf | place: Arctic Ocean: Southern Knipovich Ridge | collected 2010 | reverse complement strand
GCCATACTACTTGTAAAAATACGTTCATACTCACGAGAGAAAAAACTACCTGAAACAAATGAATGTTTGCATAAGCTTAACGACACAGAAGAATCTTTATTCACCCATTTTAAATACTCAGGTACTCCACCAACTGTCAAATAAGCATCAAGTACTTCCCTATTGCTCCTGGGCTTTAAAAAACTCTTTGCTTCCAGAAGTGTAAATTCCTTTAAATGCAGCTCATACTGTGATCTGTTATATAATGCTTTTGAATGCACAACTTGCTCTAACATAAACGATGTCTATTTAGTAGCTCTGACAGACTACATGCTAAATAACTGGAACGATGACCATATCTTTATAATGTGGTTAGAGCTGTTCTTCCATCGCTGGTATGAAACATTACCCAGATTGTTAAAACGTAGAGGAAACCTTGAGGATATTAAAGTTAGAGTAAACGCTGACCCGCGATTTAAGCTTCTAAATCTGAAATACAGATAGCAAAAACGAGAGTAGCTATGATGATATAGCTACTCTCAGCAATTATACTAAATATTTAATAAATGAAAGTAATGAGATGGCTAAATGACTCATTTAATAAAGAAAAAAGGATACTTTGGTATTGGTGTTTACCACTGTAAAACATCTATAAACATTGGAACCTTATGGAGAACAGCCAACATCTTCGGTGCTAATTTCATCTATACAATCGGTAAAAGGTATAAAAGTCAGGCTTCGGACACAATGAAAACACTTAAGGTAATACCATTATATCACTACCTAACATTTGATGATTTCAAAGATAACATGCCTCTTGGTTGCTTACTCATAGCTGTTGAAATTACAGGTAAAGCTATTATGTTAAAGGATTTCAGCCATCCTAAACAAGCATGTTATCTTTTAGGAGCTGAAGACTATGGTATTCCAGATGTTATAATTGAGAAATGTAATAAAGTTATCCAAATAGAGGGAAATTACTGCCTAAATGTCTCTACAGCAGGTAGTATTGTAATTTATGATAGAATGGTAACAAAACAGAACATTAATTAAGGAGCTAAACAAATGCTTAAACGAAGAGCTTTTATAAAAGGTGTTTTAGCTACATTGACAGGAACCTGCGTTTCAAACCTCAGCTGTCTTGAGGAGAAAAAGGAGAATCAGGAACAAGAACCCGATTTAGACTGGATTAAAGAGCCCCACAGAGTACCAGCATTCACTGAGGAAATTGTTAGGATGAAAGTAACAGCTTATTGTCCTTGTAAGAAATGCTGCGGTAAATATGCTGATGGAATAACAGCAAGTGGTGTTTTATGTAAAATTGGAGTCAAATTTGTGGCAGCAGATAAAAGATATGAATTTGGAACAGCTATGAAAATACCAGGATATAATAGATTAGGTAGATATGAAGGATTAGGTAGATATGAAGGATTATGTAATTATCGTTGGGTATGTAAAAATCGACTTTATCATGCAGATTGTGTTCCAGTGCTCGACCGAGGAGGAGCTATTAAAGGAAATAGAATAGATGTCTTTTTTCCAACTCATCAAGAAGCTCTTAACTGGGGAGTTCAGTATCTTGATGTAACAATTATAACATTTAATGAGTAAGGAGTAATGGTATGTGTTTATGTAACATAACTGACAAAGAAGAAGCTAAGGTATTAGCAAAGTTATCAGATACTTTTCCATGTTGGAAGGCTATGCAAAATAAAGAAGGAAAGACATTTTTTGGTGAAGAGGATGAGCCAAAGTTGGTAAGAGGAAATGAATATAAAGCTGGAGACTTTGGAGTTAATAGAAGGTTTGCAAGTTATGTAGGCTTTCATGTGTTTCTCAAAAGGAAACATGTTGAATCATTTATAAAATATTGGAATGACTATTTATCTGTAAGGCCTGATGAAGCTTGTATAAAATTTTATGCCAACAAAGCTGACATTGTTAAAGTCGGTATGGATAATTCTGGTAACATATCTGTAGCAGTAAGTAAAATTACACGGAAGTAATTTGAGGCAATGGAAAAGATATGAGCATTTGTTAAGTAAATATCTAACAAACAAAATAAAAAGTTTTCTACCTGTCTTTTTGTTGAAAATACCCTCTATACTTTTAACACGAAGATACAATTTTCAAGCATCAACAAAAAACTATGCCCTATTTAGTGAAACATCTAAATTAATTTTAGCAGTTAAGTTCTATGAATAAAGGATATTAAAATGGAAACTAAATTAACATTCAACAGCAAGAGAAGCTTATCAAGACCAGCTTGGACTCAGTGTGATTTATATGCCTTTAATCACAAACATCAATATAATTCAAGGACTAAGAAGCAGGTTGTTTTTAATCATTTTGTTAGGACGAAAGGATTTTAGAGATATGAGCCCATTTATATGGTTAGTTGTTAGCTTAAGTTTATTGTTAATATTTGTTCTGATGCTTATAAGGAGATTAAGATGATGTGGTTGACATCTTGTTTTTATGCTGTATATTTAGGTGGAGCATTACAAATTTTTTGTGATATAGGTATAACAGATTATCAATTTTTTGCTGTTCTGATACCTGTGACTATTCTGGTAGCTATTTTTAATGAGAAACATAAGAGCTAAAGCCGTTCAACTATTATTAGCAAAAAACTATGATGTCTACATCCCTATAAATAATGATGTAGTAATAGTTCTGGAGCTAAACAATGAGCTCAAGAAATGCCTGGTTAGACCATGTTATGAAGCTGAAAGAGGAAAGCCTATTGCATCTATTGCTCATAGAACAGGTGGACAGCGGCGATTTGTTAATGAGGAAAAGGCTGATTATATCCTTGTTGTTGACAATGATAAGCTTTGGCTATTACCAATGGAAGATGTGGCTGCTTTTACAAGTGTAAGATTAGGAAAGAAATGGGAACATTGTATTTTACCAGTTAATGTAATTGTAGTTGAGGAAAAAAAAACAAGTAAAGATATTGAGATGAAACTTAGAAGAGCAGCAAGGGAAGCTGTGGAAAGGTTATCATAATGGATGCATTTAGAGACTGGAAGCGAAATCATAGTAGCCAAAGAATTGGTATTCTGGAACATACTAATTATTATTTTGGAGCTACAGTTGGTTGGAAAGCTGCTTTGGAATGGGTTCAAAATGTAACTGGAGACAAAAAGGTAATAAATGCTGCTATAGAAAATGAATTAAAGGAGTAAAGCTATGAATGTAATAGAAATATTCAAAAACGGAGAGCGATATAACATTAAACATTTACCTGAAATTGGTCAGCAATGCTTCTATATGCCTGGTATTTACTTAGTACCTTCATTATTTATCCCTGACTATAGAACATGCATAAAGCCTTATATAAAACCATGTGCTCAGTGTATAGTTAAAAGAGTTCCAGATAAGGATAATGAAGAAAAGCCTAAGCTAAAACATTTAGTCGAGGTTATATTTATGAACCAAAACGATACAGATATTGTATCACCGGATTTCCTCGTATCTGTTGAGTTGACAGAAGAGGGAATGGAAATATTAAAGCTTTAATGAAAGGTTAGAAATGGAAGAAAAACAGGTAAAAATTCGTACAGGTAAGGATGATGAAGGGCATGCTAAGGTAGTAGCTACAATTACAGTTCCAGTTTATCAAACTATTGATGAACTTATAGAAAAGGAAAAGGCGAATGTAATTTTAGCTAAGTTTAACTCTCAGAACATTACAGATTTATGTAATGCTGAGAGAGCTAAGCATAAACCTACAACGATGGGTAAAGCAGCTAAGAGACAAGCCTTGCTCAATGTTTGCACGACTGAGGAAGTTGTTGCAGCCTTACAGGAACCTGGCGATGACAATGCGGCCAAGCTGGATGCTTTGGTTAATAGTGATTTAATCCAGCAAAGATTAAAGGAGAAACTTGGAGGAGAGTAGTTACAATTCACATACTCAAGCTATTGATTTAGATGAAGTATTTGTATGAGTTGTGTCCTTGAGTAGCTCAATCGGTTAGAGTCTGGTATACAATGCTGGAGATGTAGGTTCGACTCCTACCTCAAGGATTATTTTTATTAAAGGAAGCTGTTATGGAGACCGTAGCTTAATTGGTTAAAGTACTGGACTGTGAATCCAGGGATGCGGGTTCAATTCCCGTCGGCTTCCCATTCTGAGCGTAGGCAAGCTTGGTATGTCGCTCCGTTTGGGCCGGAGAGGTCGTAGGTTCAAATCCTACCGCTCAGATTAACTAAACATGATATTCAGAATATGAAAATGATAGGAATTTGAAATGACAGAATATCGAGTTGTATCTAATACAATAAATTTTAGAGTGCAATGGCTTAGTAAAACATTAATTCTTAGAAGGCTTAAGTGGTACTGGGTAAAAGAATATACTTATGCTGGAGATTTTATTAATGAGTTTGATTCTGTGACAGAAGCTTATAATGCAATAGTAAGATTAGAGAAAATGGATATTGCTAAAAAACAAGGTTATAAGCCAGTAAGTTAACAAAATGAGAAACTACTTAACATTAACAAATGATGAAAGGCATCTATTAGTCTTACAGCTTAGGGCTATGAGGGAAGAGCTCAAGAAAGAGGCTAAAGCTAAGAAAATAAGGAAGAAGAAGAAAGGGAAGAAAAGGAAAGTTGTTAAGTTTGATAATCCTGAACTTGAAAAGATATTCCATGAAATGCCACCTGATGTTGAACAGTGGCTTAAAGGGAAAGGTTAAAATGAGTAAATTGAAGAAATTAATATGTTGTATGGGTGTAGCAAAGGGTTTTAGGCAATATGTTACTATAGAATTGCTTGCTCTTCGCTCAGATGAAGAACAACGAAAAGTTGCTCTTACCTTAATACACGAAGCCTGTGATGTTATTGATGTTGAAACTAAGCGATTACAAAAAGCTTTGGATATTGCAATGTCTGTAGTATATAAAGAAAAGGCAGCTGTTCTTTTCAAGCAATGCCATACATGTGGGGGAAGCCAAGAGCCTAAAGAGACTTATGAACAAGTAGTGAACAGAGGTATAGAATTTAGGTTTAATAGAAATAGAAAGAGTCAAGAGCCTGAATGCCTGATTTGCAAGGAACGTAGAAGCTGCGGAGTTGGTGAGAAATGCTCTGCCTGTCGGAGCCAAGAGCCTGCTGAGAAGTGTTTGAATTGTGGTAATAAATCATCTATAACATGTAACTATTGTGAGGATTATAAGTATAATAGTCAAGAGCCAGACTCAGTAGTTGAAGATGCAAGAATGAAAGTGCTTGAGAAATGTCATCTATCAAAAGGTATGAATGCCGTAATGAAAAATGGACGAGCCTCAGTAGAGTCTCAGAGGAAGAAATAAAGGAGTTAAAGAATGGAAAATAACAATAGAGTATTAAGGTTAAGTAGGTTTCATGCTAAGAAACTAATGAGGAGCTTAACTCCTTACAAGAGGAGAAGGGTTGATTTTGATGCTCTTGTTTCTGTTGGTTATATAGCTGGAGTTCCTAAAAAAGATGAGCAGTCGTTATGGAGATGGATTAGGAATGCTCAAATTAAGCATCTAAAGTTTATTATTGAGAAAAAAGATGCAGAACTTGAATACTCAGTTCATAGACAGGCTTGTCCTGAGTGTGGTTGTAAAGAGTTTATAAATGGAGATTTAGTTGGTACAGGATTTCATCAATGTGTAGAATGTGGGCAAGACTGGAATCCATATATTAATTATAGCCGCCCAAAAAGAACATATATTCCTGATGAAACAATCTTAGATAATATAATAGATATTCAATGGGGGTTTGAGGATGCAGGTTTGACTGATAAGGAAACTGATGTCATTCATTATAGATTTTGGGAAAATTTGAGCTTTAGAGATATAGCTCATATTTATAAAGTTACATGGCAGACTATTGTAGAGTGTTATTATAAACCGGCGATTCGGAAATTGGGGAAATATCTGAAGGGGAAGTAATGGCTATAAAGGAACTATTAGATAAATTACGACAATCAATTGGTAAAAATATGGGAGGACATTATTGCGGTTATTGCGGTGTTCCAAGACCCCATCCTCATGCAGCAGATTGTATTGTTATTTTATTTGATAAGCTTGAGGATGAATTAATTGCAAAGGAAAGTAAATGAGTAATGTTTTAGCAATCGGTGATATTCATGAACCTTGTTCCAGGAGATATTATCTGGAATTTAATAAAGATATAGCTGATGAACATGAATGTGATATAATAGTTTTCATGGGTGATGTGATTGATTGGTCAGCTATATCATTTCATGCTCATAACCCAGAGGCTCCAGGGCCTATGGATGAATTTACAATGGCATTTGAAGCAATTCAGAAATGGCATAAGATATTTCCAAAAGCATATGTTTGTATTGGTAATCATGATAAGAGAATTGTTAGATTAGCTCAATCTGTTAACATACCTGAAGCTTTGATTGTAAAATATAAAAGGATGTGGAAAACGCCTGGCTGGAAATGGGTTACTCATAAAATAATTGATAAGGTATTTTATTGTCATGGTCATAAGAAAGGCGGAGGGAAAACACCAGCTTGGAATCTTTCAATGAAAATGGGAATGTCTGTAGTTATGGGACATAATCATGCAAGAGGTGGAATTAACTGGTCAGCTAATCCATTAAGGAGATGGTTTGGGATGGATACAGGATGTGGGATTGATGATGATGCTTATGCATTTGCCTATGCTGAAGAAAATGTTACTCGGTCAATTTTGTCATCAGGGGTTATTATTAATGGGACTCCTAAACATATAATAATGCCGGTTAGTAAAGGAGAAAAGTATTATGATTCAAACTAATGAGAAGTTTAACATTAACTACATTGACCAATCAAGCATCTGTACATTTAATCGATGTCCAGCTAAATACTTCTTTGATAGGCAAATAGGATTGAGATTACCAGGTGCTATGACAATAGCTCTTGATTATGGGACTGATATGCATTTCGCCTTACCTCTTGCATATAAAGACTCAGAGCTTGCTTTCCAGGTATTTGTAGAAAGATGGGATAAGAGGAGCTATGGGAATGATGATGAGAAAAGGAATGTAGCGAGAGCAAGAGCTTCGTTGATAGAATTTCATAACTGTAGAAACTGTCATGCATGTCCTTATGAAGTAGAGGATTTTGGATTACAGGCTTCATTACCAGAAGAAGCTGATAAAATTAGTGATTTAGAAGTACCATTTATCATAGATATAGGAGGAGCTTTAGCTCTTGCTGGTAGGATAGATGTTCCAGTAAAATGGATTGACGATGGAACATGGTGGGCATTAGACTTCAAGACAGCTTCACGGATTTATCCTGGATATTTTAAGAGTTTTGAAAATACTCCTCAGACAGTAGCTTATACATTAGCCTTATCTCATCTAACCGGTAAACATGTTTCTGGTATGATAATTGAAGCGATTAGGAGCTCGAAAAGTAAGGCTGAGACATCATTACAGAATGTTTTTGTATCTGAGATTAATATTAAAAACTTCATTGAGTTTGCTAATAAAACTGCTGAAGAGATTTTAGAATGTAATGAGAAGAAGGAATGGAATCAAAAAAGCTCTGGTTGTGATTCCTATGCATCTTATGGTGTTATAGGGTATTCATGCCCATATCTTGAGCTTTGTAATTCCAGTGACTGGCATGCTTCAAGTAGATTTTATGAGAAAATTAAACCGTTTCATCCTTTTGAAGTTGCTACATTATGATTTTTATACTGACAAAATCTTGGCATAACAACTATCATTATTTCTGGGAAAAGATGCCAGATATATTCTTTGGCAGACTTGGCGAAATGCACTGTATAGGAAAAGCAGGAAATGATGAAATTGTTATGTTTGAAATGCAGAAAATATTTCCTAAACTTGTAATTAAAAACGGGGTAATGGAAAAAATAGAGGTTATAGAACATGAAGATGGTTATTTTATTAGAAAGGTTTTATGATGGAACAATTTATTTCTAAAACAGGCTTAAATAAGCATGCCTCTATACAGGTTGAATTAAAGTCAGAGGATAAGGGTATATGGTGTGGGACTTGTGGAAATTCTGATTGGTATAATTTAGAAACTATGATAGAATTTAGAGATAAGATTACACAAGCAATTAAGGAATTAAAAGCAAGAAATGATAAGGAGACTAAATGAAACCTGCAGATTTACTAAAGCAAAACATACCACCAATAATTTGTATCTGGGGGCCTGCAGGCTCTGGGAAAACTGGTCTCATATCACAGATGAAAAACGGTTTTATTCTTGATATGGATGGAGGTATGAGAACGGCAGCTACATTAAAGGATAAGTTCTTTGATGTTAGGCAACAGATTGAATTTCAGACATACATTGACAGACCACCTGCATCTCCTAACGCATTCTTAAATGCTAAAGCTAAACTCCTTAACATTTCTAAAGCTGTTAATGCAGGAACTTGGCAATATGATGCTATAGCTTTAGACAGTTTAACAGGTTTATGTAGAGCAGCTCAGTTACATATCCTTAACACAATAGCTCCTGATAAATATAGCTCTCCTGATATGTGGAATGTTCCTGTCCTAAAGCATTACAACCATATTGTAAACGCTGTTGAGTCGATATTAACAATATTAAGGAGCTTAAAAGTTCTGGTAATTGTAACAGCTCATGAGAGTTTGATAGAAATTGCCGATGATATATTGATTAGAATTTCATCAGCGACTAAGAATCATGGAGCTAATAAGATACCTTGGCTCTTTGATGAGCTTTGGCATTCAAGGAAAAGAGCAATGGGTCAGAATAAGATGGATTATATTATAGGAGGAAGTGGAAATGCAGCTCTGTCAACAAGGACAAGGAGTGGGCTGAACAGGGATATTGTTCATAATGAGATAGGGCTTGAAGGTATTTTGAAAGAAATTGGTTTTAGTTATGATAGAAAGGATGTGACAAATGTATGAAGAAATTATTACAGCAAGGAAGATTATTAAAAGGTTTAGAGCAAGGGATGAATGGGAGCCTAATCATAATGAAATGATGTTTGGCAAGACAGCAATAGGTTATTATGACACAATCTCCAAAAAAGGATATTTTATATTAAAATTTGATGGTATTGAGCTTGTTTGTTTTGATGATTGTATAACTTATGAAATTCAATTTCAAGGAGGAAGAAGATTTAGCACATTCAAATTAGGAGAATGGTTAATGCAATTAGATAAAATCACAGCTCCTAAACCAGTAAATGTTACTATAGATGGCGTTGAGTATTGGCCATGTAATAAAAACTAAATGTATCGTTTTGGTAACCTAAGCAAAAGCTTAGAAAATAATGTTCTTTTCAGAAAGGAGCTAAAATTTGGGCTTAATAGAGATTGATGTTAGTAATACGGATGAGCTGTTACAGCAAAGGCGGCTCATGCCAAATGGCAAGTATGTATTTGAGATTGCCAAAGAGCTTATTGTAGTGCCTTGTAATGAGCCTTCAACAAACAGTAAGGTAGAACTTGAGCTAAGATGCATAAGTGATGGAGAGTATAAAGGTTCTGTTGTATTTGATAGAATCATCATTGTACCTCCAGAAAACACCACAGCTAAAGCTCAGACAACAAGGAAGATTAATGCAGCAAAACTTGCTCAGTTATCCTTATCATCTGGAGTGTTTGAAAATAAGGAAGCTCTTGCAGCTTCTGGAGGTAATATTCCTCTTGATGCATTTAAGGGTAGAACAGTTGAAGCTCAGATTAAGACCATTGCAGCAAAAGGTGACTACGATGCTAAGAATGAGGTTGGTAGGTATTTGTTTGTAGTAGAGGAGTAAAGTTATTAGCTAATATACAAGAACCGCATGATGAAGTGTACTCTCAGGGAATCCCATTCCTGTCCTGAGCTTGTGTATTAGCTTTGTTATTTTATCATTTTCATAATATGAATATCAAGAGTTAATTAACATGGGAAGAATAGGAAAAGTAGATTTTGAATTAGCTTTATCAAAAGCCTTAGATAGAGAAGCTAAGCTAAAAGACAAAAATAAAATTTTTAAGCAGCTGTTAAAGAAAGCTGCTGAATATTTAGTAACCGTGCCTAAGAGAAGGTATTTAACAAATGAATTACATAAGGAAATTAATAAAGTTTTGAAAGGAAAGTAATGACTGAAGAAAAAGTTATTGATGAAGTTACACAAGAGCCAAATAATGCTCAGATACTTATGCTAAGTATCTACCGTCCTATCTATGATATTGAAGTTGTGGATGAGAAACAGAATATATGGAAAGGGGTTCCTGTATCATTTCAAGGGATGAAAACGAAGAATGCTTTTGTTTTCTTCAGCCGCTTATATCAACCTGAAATTAATGATTATGATAGAATTTACCCTGAGATTGAAATGACAGACCTTGATATTATAGGTATTCCCTTTTTTCTCATCCCAAATGAAAAGCTATTATTTGGTTATGAACCAAAGACAGATAGTATTGTATTACCAGAACCTCAGATTATAAAGGGAAGGTTTGGGCCTAACTAATATGAGAAATTATAGAGGTTTAACTAAAGAAGATAAGTGGGTGTTTGGGTGGCATACTGAAGTTGACGGAGATGCCACTATCATTACTAATGAAGCATCGTTTGATTGGTCTGATAACGAGGGAATGGGTGTCCGAGGAGGCTTTATCGAAGTCATCCCCGAAACAGTATGCCAGAGTATCGGTATCAAAGACAAAAATGGGAAAGAGATATACACTGGCGACAAATTAACTACACACAGATACAGAAACGCGGAAGATAAAATTGATGGTCATGTGCGATTTGACCACGGAGCATTTGTAATTGGAGAAGGTTCTATATCTTTACATGCTCTTTGGCTTGCCGATGATGTAATTGAAATCATTGGCACTATACATGATAAGGAGACTAAATGAAAATAAAAATAACAGACATAATTGTTGACAGAGATAGAGGAAGGAAGGATTTTGGGAATATTGAAGGTCTTGCAGATTCTATTACAAGGCTTGGATTATTGCATCCGATTGTTATTCAGCAAATTGTTGAGGACTTGGAGTTTGGGAACAAGTATAAACTAATTGCCGGTGAGCGTAGGTTAAGAGCAACAATAATAGCTAATTTTACTGAAATAGAAGCTACCCTTAAAGAAAATATTGATGATATTACTCATAAAGAAATGGAGCTTGAGGAAAATATCATTAGACAAAATTTAACATGGCCAGAGACATGTGAGCTTGAAGCTCAGCTTGATGAATTAAAGAGGAAGAAATATGGAGGAGCAACAAAATCTAAGGAGAGTACAGGTTGGGGTCTCAAGGATACCGCAGCAGCTTTAGGTAGGTCAATAGGTACTGTCTCTGAGGACATTAAACTTGCCTATGCTATTAGAAAAAATCCAAAGCTGTTAAAGAAGGTAGGACATCTACCTAAACATGCAGCAAAACGCATTATTAAACAAGATGAAGGAGCTGAGGTTCTTAGAAAAATGGTAGCTTCTAAAGAGTTAACGATAAATGCTGATTTAATCTTTGGTAGCTGTGAAGAGCTTATAGATACCATAGATGATGAAACTGTTCATCTAACATTAACTGACCCTCCTTTTGGCATACAGGATATTCTTGATGTAGGCAAGTCTGGGAATAGGAGCATGACTTATGCCATTACTAAATCTAATGTAGAAACGGCTGATGTTATGAGAAGATGTTATCAGATTTTATTCCCTAAGCTCTTAAAGAAGATGGTTCCTGGAGCACATCTTTATGTTTTTCATGCTCCTGGATGGTACTGTGAACTATTGAAAATGTTACGAGCTGTAGGGTTTGACATGGGTGAAGTGCCCATTATCTGGGATAAGATGAGGACATCAATCGTTGGTAAATGTATTTATTATACAGCCTCTCATGAATGTATTTTATTTGGAAGAAAGCCTCCTAAGAGCAGACTGTTAAAGAAGCCTTTAAGAGATGTCTTTGCTATACAAGCTATCAATCCTCAGGATAAAGTGCACTCATTACAAAAACCCGATGAGCTTATTAGGTTATTAATTGAGAATAGCTCTAATGTGGGGGAACTGGTACTGGATTGTTTTGCAGGTTCTGCACAGACATTAGTTACAGCTAAAAAACTACAAAGGAGAGCGATAGGATTTGAGAAGGATGAAGGGAATTTTTTGAGAGCACAAGAATATATGAGAAAGGAATTGAATGATGGGTAGAAGATTTTATGATTTAGAAGACTATGTAGTAAGACATGAAAGAGATTTAGGTAAAGTATGGAAGGAACTCAAAATAGTTCGTGAAAGGATTTTTCATGTTGAACAAAGTCTGCATACAAAAGTAAGTATGTTAGCTCAAGCAAATATTGAAGGAAGATTACAAAAATTAGAATGTGAAAATCATATCTGGACAATTAGAACATTTTTGGATTCATGTAATTCAGTTAAAAGTAGAGGAGAATCATCAATAGTTTTTGCGTGTATAAAATGTCATGCAATAAATAATGTTTCTATGTCTAAATTAACTCCTCAAGAAAGGAAAATAGCTCAGGCTTCAGGAATAAAGTTACCAAAGGAAAAGGAGCTAAAGAATGAAACTTAAATTAAGCAAAAATTTAACTGCTGGTTGTCTTGTTCAACGAATAGGTAATAAAATAAATTGCCTAGGTAAAAATAGAAATCCAGATGGAGTTTATTATCCATTACCAACAATTCATAGAGTTAGGACATTAACTTTTGATGGTAACTTTGTAGATAGCGAAATGGATATTCCAGCAGGTATTAGAGTTTATGGAGTTGCGAATGTTTTAATTAAGGAAGCTCTAAAATGAAAATAATAGGTTTATCAGGGAAGAAGCAATCTGGTAAGACAACAGCTGCTATGTTCTTAAATAAAATGACTAACAGTAAAGTTATTCCTTTTGCTCAGACCCTAAAACAAATTGTCCAGGTTTGTTTCGGAGCAACTGAAGCTCAATTAAATGGAACAGATGAGCAGAAGAACACGAAATTAGCATGTGGTAAAACAGTTAGGGACGTCTTACAAATAGTTGGAGTAGATTGGTTTAGGGAGCTTGATGAAGGATGTTGGATAAGGGCTTGGGAAAGGCATGCTCAGCTATATTATAAAAGTGATATGGTTGTTATTGTACCTGATGTAAGATTTGCTAATGAAGTACAACGTATTCAAAAATTTGATGGTCATGTTATAAGATTAACGCGAGCTCCATTTAAGCTAACAGATAAACATGAATCAGAGGTTGCTCTCGATGATGCTCCAGAAAATGTTTTTGATTACATCCTTGATAATAAAGCTATGAGTATTGATGAACAGAATAAAGCTTTTTGGGAAATTTTATGTGAAAGGAAATGGGTATAATATTATGACCTGGAATCCAAACCCAGTTAGACATGAAAATGGAGCTTGGTGGTTCTATGACGAGACATGGGCTTTTAGAGATGGGCCTTATTTAACAGAGGAAAAAGCAACAGAAGAATGTTCAAAATACTGTGAAAGGGAATTAATAGAATGAAAAAAGTTAAAATTGTTAATGATGGTTTCCTTCAACATGAAAATGGGCATCCTGTAGATTGTCCCATGTCAGGTTCAGCTCCTCAGTGTCATATGGATTGTGCATGGTTTGGTACGGATATTAATTTTCCAGTATATAATAGTTACTGTTATTGTCATGGTAAACGAATAGGAGAAATTATAGATGCTGGTTAGTGACACAGGACCTCGTGATGCCAAAATCATGTTGATAGATGAGGCTCCAGAAACTAATCAAGCAGGAATAATGTTAAAAAAATTACTTGCTCATTCTGGTATAAACTATCATCAATGTTTTGTAACAAGTGTAGTCAATGTCAGTCCTCCTAGTAATAACTTTAGCCATTTCTATGAAGATAAAAGAAGAAAAGTACCAACAATAAGGCTTGAGGAATACTGGACAACATTAGCTAATAAAGTAAAGGCATTAAGACCTAATGTAATAATACCTTTAGGTGGAGAAGCTCTACGAGCTTTAACTAATGAGAGGAAGATTAGTGACTGGAGAGGGACGGTTATGCTCTTTGATAATATCAAAGTCATACCTACATATCGTCCTTATGCAGTTATTAGAAAATATGATTTTCATCCTATTGTTGAAATGGATTTAGCTAAGGCTTTTAGAGAATCAAAGTTTCCAGAATGGAATGAACCTAATGTTAGTATTACAATTAAACCAACATTACATCAGGCTGTACATTTTATAGAAGAATGTAGACCCGCATTTGAAGCTGTTAGTTTTGATATTGAAACTATTGGTAAACATGTTAGGAGTATAGCATTTGCTCGAAAAGGCTATATACCAGTAGCTATCAGCATACCATTCATAACACTGAATCAATCGTCAATAATGTCTATTGATAAGAACATCATTAACATAGATTCTATAATAACTCCTGACATTGGTGAGAACAATCCGACATCATACTGGTCAGCCGCTAATGAAGTTATTATTTTAGATTGTATAGCTAAACTTTTTAATGATAAGAGAATAGAGAAAATTGGTCAAAATTCCATTAGCTTTGATGCACCTCTAATCTATAATGAGTTTGGTTTGGAGATTGTTAATCATGGCTTTGATACTATGCACGCCTGGCATGTCCTATACCCTGAGTTTCCTAAATCTCTGAACTTTTTATGTTCAGCTTTAACTAATTATCCTAACTATTGGAGTAACCATGACCCTGGAATTGATGAGAGTGAATGGTATTATAATGCTATGGATTCTATTGTAACTCTGGATGTGGCAGCTAAAATTAAGGAAGAACTGGAGAATGCAGTAATATGAGTGATATTGAAACAAGAGAATATCCATGTCCTAAATGTACTACTGGTGAGTTATATGATTCTAATGCTGGTGGTATGTTTGGTTCTGTTATAGAATGTGATAACTCTGATTGTGGATATACAGATGTATCAGATTTATTTGGCTGTGTTGGTGATATTTATGATGAATAACCTATTAGAATTTTATACAGGACATATTCATAAACTTGCTCTATCCTTAGCTCGAGCTCAACAGTATGGAATATTGGTAGATAAAAAAGCTGTAGCTAAACTAAAGGCTGAAGCTAATGATAGATTAGTTAAACATATAACTCTGATAGAAGAAATTGCTGGAGACAAACTGAACCCTGGTAGTAACGTACAGGTACAAAAGTTATTATATGATAAGTTAAAATTCCCTATCATTTATAAAAAGGAAAAAGGAGTTCAGAAACCAACTGTTGATGAACCAGCTCTACGAAAACTTGAAAAGCGTTATCCAGATGAAAAGATTCTTAATGCAATAATAATGCATAGGAAAGAATCTAAGCTCATATCAACATACTTAAACATGGTGCTTGATGATGATGGTAGGTTGAGGACCAGTTGGAATCCTTCTGGCACTAAATCTGGTAGAATTAGCTCAAGTAAAACTCTCTGGAAAACAGGTCTTGATTTACAGAATATACCTGCAGGTAGAAGTAGAGGTGTTCAGAATATTAAACATGTATTTATAGCAGGGAAAGGAAGGAAGTATGTTAAAGCAGATTTGACTCAGGCTGAAACTCGTGTTGTTGCTTATATCCTCCGTCGTTTTGGGGATAATACTCTCTATGATTTATATAGTAAGGAAAATTTTGACATTCATAGATGGATGGCTGGGTTTATATTTCGAGAAGATAGTACTGAAAGCAGCAAATATCAACGAGATGTTGGAAAATTAGGTAATCATTCTGGTAACTACATGGCCGGGCCAAAAGTTATGGTTAATAAAGCCTTAAAAGATGGTATGGATATTGATTATCAGATGGCTAAACAAGTTCTTGCTGTTCGCTCTAATGCTATTCCTGGCCTTGAGAAATGGTGGAAAACTGTTGAGATGATTGTTAGGAGGACACGGACATTAACAACATGTTTAGGTAGGAGGAGGATATTTTTTGGAAGGTTTGAGGATGTAACTTTTAGAGATGCAGTTTCCTTTGAGCCTCAATCAACAGTTGGTGATTTATGTAATATGATATTCTGGAAAACAGATGAAAGATTAGATGATGATTGTCATTTAGTTCTTCAAGTTCATGACGAAATTGTTGTTGAGTGTCCTGATAGTAAAGTTGATGATATTGTAGCTATAATTAAGGAAGCTTCTAAAATACTGTTATGGGTATGTAAGGATGTTCCATTACTGATACCTATAGATATAAGTGTCGGAGATAATTGGAGAGACTGTGAAGAATACAGCAACTAAAACAGGACCTGATATGATATTCTATTCTATATACTGTCGTAGATGCTATCGGTCGTTTGTAATTAAACAAGTATATGAACCATGTCCTATATGTAGTAGTACAGATATAGCTACAATAGACAGGGAGCAGGTTGGGGCATTATTATCCAGTCTAATCGGCGAATCTAATATGAAAGAATGTTGATATTCACAATGTGAAAATGATGGGCTAATGTAAAATTAAGTGAAGGCTCTTTCTTGGGGCTGAAAACCTTCGACAGTCTAAACATTAGCTCATCTTTTTAATTTTATTATTAATTAAGGAGCTGTAGAGATGGTTACATACAAAACAAGATATGGTTATGGTGATAATGTATGCTGTCAAGGCATGCCAGGAATAGTAACTGCAGTATTTATAAGAGACAGAGGTATATGTTATGAATTTAGTTACATAAGCAAAGATGGAGACCCATGTAACTGTGCTGTTTCAGAATGTTTATTAACTAAAGCTGAAGATGATAAGATGGGATTTACGAATGCCGAGAAAGCTTAAAGAAGGAGTACTGGAGGCTTACTGTAAGTATGCTGAACATACAGAAGTACCTGCAACATTTGCGTTATGGTCAGGGATAGCCACAGTATCTGCAGCTTTAGGTAGGGATTGTTTTGTTGATTTTGGCTTCTTTACAGTTTATCCCAATACCTATGTTGTTCTTGTTGCTAAGAGTGCTAAGTGTAGGAAAAGCACATCTGTACAGATGGCATTATTCTTCATGCAAAGAGTTAAGCCTAAGATAAAGATACTATCACAAAAGATGACAACAGAAGCGTTGATATCAGCTCTATCAGGTATGAACGCAGGTGAAGATAATGTAATAACTTTAGATGCTGTAGGGGCGATAGTAGCAGATGAACTGATAACCTTTGTTGATAGGAATGCATTTCAATCAGGAATGGTTACAGCCCTCACAAAACTTTATGATTGTACAGATTATGAGTATGAGACTAAGAGTAGGGGGAAGGAGGTAGTACATAATCCATGCTTATCCATTCACGGAGGCTGTACATTACATGGGATTAAGGAGGCAATTCCACAAGCAGCTATAGGAGGAGGGTTTACTTCAAGAGTAATATTTGTATATTTAGAGGAAAGGGATAGGGATGTATTTTGGCCTAAGATGACTCCAGAGAATAAGCAACGGGAGGAAATGCTTATTCATGACCTTGGAGAAGTTGCTAAGATGAGGGGAGGGTTTGCATTTTCAACAGGGGCATTTAAGATATTGGAAGGAGAGTACTCGAAATTTAATGAGAATAGTAAGCTGTTTGAAATCCCAGCTCTCTCTGGTTATGCTGGTAGGAGACATACTAATCTATTAAAGGTATGTATGATTGTTTCAGCTTCGAGGAGAGATAGTAGGATTATTAGTGATCAGGATGTAGGGACAGCTATTCAGGCTATGGAAGTTGTTGAAGGAGATATGCCGAAGGTCTTATCAGTGATATCGAGGGAGTTTGTAGGTGATGTTGCTGAGCAGACACTTCAACTGATAATGAGGAGAGGAACTATTGGTAGGCCAATGCTTGTTAAATTGATGTCAGATTATTTGTCCTCCAGGCAACTTGATATTATACTGGAGACATTGGAGGAAAGTAGGACTATTAAGATAACGCGTGAAGGTAGAAAAGTTACATATACTTTTATAGGAGAAAAGAAATGATTAAAGCAGCTATAACATCAATTATAATAGTAATTTTAACAGGGTGTTTAGGATGTTACCTTGATATTAGAGGTGTTGACATTCACCCATTGTACTGGATGATTGGTGCATTTGGTGGATTTATTAGTGGTGTAATCGCAGGTAACGCTTGTTAGGTAATGTCGCCATTAATAGCAAGCAGAAAAGTGGAGCCTGGAGTCTCATCTCCTCCAGGCTCCTTTGACAAAAGCAGCAGAACAGGTCATCATGTATAATGTTAGACCGTTTTAAGGCCTGATATAATCGACTTCCCTGTTTTATAAATTTGATGTTCCAGCAGCTTCTTCTTCACTTCATCCTTAACTTTAATTCCTGTAGCATCCTCAACGGCATCAATAGCCTCAACAATAGCTTTGGTTGTTTCAGTTACATTGTTAAAAGCCACAGACTGACCGGCGATTAATACATCCTTACCTGCGATTGTTAAATTCTTCCTCTTGTTTTTGTAAACTCCAATTACTGCAAGGATAGTATTAGTGATTACTGTTAGAGGAATCGCAGCAGAGCCAAAGAGAGGAGCACTTTCCTTTACTACAGTTACTACTTGTCCTGTTTTATCTACAGCCATATTTTGTGTGCTGTTCGGGTCTGCCATACTATACCAGAAGCTTTCACATCCAGCTAATAGTATGATGATTAACGATAACCATATTACTTTCTTGTTCATAAATTAATCTCCTAATTAATTAATTAATTAAAAATGTTTTTCTGTCCGCCAAATATATCCTTTATCTTAGGTGCTTTTGATTTTGTCTTTAATGCTTCTCCTCTCTCATCACCTCCCCAAAAGAGATGATGTACTCTTTCATGATAATCCCTATCTGCTTCTCTAAAGTCTTTACCTGTTTCGTTTTTGTAAGCTTTTAAGGCTTGCTTTCTAATTAACTTATATAATGTAACCCCATATTTATCTTCCTTTGCTTCGTAATATGCAACACCCTCATCTGAAAATGGTATTAATAACTCTAAGTTACTAAGTGTTGATGTGACTATTGCTGCAGCTATTTCAGGAATACCTTTATCATTTTCAGATGCATAATAGATTATCTGATTAACATCATCAAACATCTCTTTAATCTTATTAACTCCTGGATTTAGAGGAGCATATCTTGCTATTGTCTCAGGGATATCATAAGCTTTTTTACCTGTTATTTTATCAAGTGACCAAGTTGCTGCAGCAGCACCAATGAACGTTGAAATAATTACCTTTAGACCAGCATATGATTGTTTATAATTTCCTGTCTGAAAGCCTTGAACAAAAGGTTTAGCTCCATTTTGGTATAAGATTTCAAAAGTTAATCGAGGAAATGTCATTAGGCCTAATAATAATCTATCAGCTGGAGTCTGTTCAGCCAGTGAACGCAAAGGTGTGGAATATCGACCATGTATATTTTCAACCTTATATTCAGAATAGTTAGCTATGAAGCTTCTAACATCTCCCTTATCCAGTAATTTCTTAAGCTCCAGTCTTTGAGTAACATGTAAAGTATCAATATCAAGGTTAGCTTTTAACTTGTTATAAGAGATTTTACCTCTTGCAAATTGTTCCGTATTTCGATATGCTGCCTGATGTAAATTTGGCCATGCTACAAGTCTATTAAATTCATCACTCCATATTGGAACGCTTCCCATTAGGTCAATAATAGCATTGGCTTGATTCCCAAAATCACTAACTATTGTTCCCTGATGTTGCATAAGGAACTGATGCTGCATTTGTTTTCTTTGACTAATTCTGGAAACCCAAAATTTTTCATAATCTTCTTTCATGAAGGGATTAAGTTTACCTGTAGCAAAATCTGCGTAACTTTTTATAACCTCTTTCAAAGGTCTTTGACTTAAACCATATGCTAAGTTCTGATGAATATTTCGAGTACCATACCATAAACTTCTCATAGGATGGAAGAGGAAGGCAAATTGGTTCTTCCAAAATATTCGAGATGCAAATTGACCAATTTTTACAGCCGTACCTTTTGAATGATGGAAGCCTAAAACATTGTTAATTAAGTTTCTAACATTCTGAATATCCTTAACGCTTGGATTTGTTGAGGCAAAAGCTGTCCAGAACTTTGTTAAATCTTCATAAGTAGCTGCAAATGTTCCTACCTGATTCATGTGATTGGCTATTGAAGCAAAGACTGAGCCTCCTTTAGCTATTCTCTTACCTTCTCTTGTCATAGTAGCTGGTAAATCTATCTCAGGTTGCTTACCAACAGCGGTTAGTTGCTGCTCAAGTTCTTCAGGTATAGCACCTGTAGGAAAGAGTTCTGTTAAATCCTTAAATTCAGCTTGAGACATATAGTAAAATTTCCTCGTCCCCCATGTCTGAGTCTCTAACCAATCATGAAATTGATTAATTTCCTTAGCATTTCTACCTTCAGTTAAAGCTGTTGCTGGAGCATTAGGAGGTTTAGCTTTTTTAACAGGAGCCATTATCTTTTCAAGAGCTTTTTTAGTTAGTTTCTTACCTGCGATTTGAGCCTGATTAAGTTGTTCTTGAGCCTTTGCAGCTTCCCTATCCCATTTTACAAACCGAGCCCATCGAGTTAAGTATGCTGCATGACCTTGCATCAAGTCTTGAGCTGAAGATGTTAATGCTTTAACCTTATCTGACATCCCTTGCCAGATAGCTAACTTCATAGCTTCATCTTCCTCAAAGAGCCATGAAGATATTTCTTTACCTTCAGCAAATGTATTAGGAGCTCCAATTCTTTTAACACCAGCAGTTTTAATGGCTTCTTCTATTGCTGATGTATTAGCATTGTTCATTCCTGTACCTTCAGCAACAATGTTACTAAAGGCTCTTCTTAGAGGCATTCCACTTTTTGCCTCAGCTTGACCAATAGAGTAACGTGCTGATGACCAGACATTTAATCTGTTAACATCTTTACCCGTAGGTTCTTTTACTTTAACTTTCTTAGCATGTTTTCTCTGTATCTTAGCAACTGTTTCCAAATCCTGAGCATAAGATTTCTGCCTCTGAGCTAAGTTAGGAATTTCAATATTAGAAGGAGCTCCTCCTAATCTCTCACTGTAAAGCATAACATTATTCATAACTTCATCAGAACCAGCCTTTATTCTAATCTTATGATTGTAACCTTCAGGAAGGTTGATGTCGATTTTAACAGGCATAATTTTAGTAACAGCTTTATTATCTTTAGCCAAAACCTCGAAGTCATTAAAATGCTCTATGAAAGTATTAGCTTGTTCAACTGTTAAACTGTCTATATTAATTTCACCTGTAGAATATAATAGTAGACGATTGTAAGCATCAGGTGTTAGGTTATGTTTAGATATTAAGGAATCAATTTTACCTTTTTGTTCTGCTTTCATGGGCATAATAGTACTATGACCAAGAGCTTCTTCAGGAGCAAATCGTGCAAGAGCTTCTTTAGCTAATGTAACTCCTTGAGCTGCATCTTCTTTTACACGAGCTAAAGGAATACTGTAATATGGATTTTTAGATGCAATACTTTTAGCAACGGTTTTGGTTAAGTCTGTAACTGGTTTAACATTAAACCCAGACTTCTCAGGTAGCAACCTAACAATAGGCTGCGTAACATCAGCCTTCATATAAGAATCTTTCATCTTCTTAAATATATCACCAAGTTTCTGCTCACTATACCTCTTATTCCATCTCGCTGCTGACATCCCTTCATTGACAGCTTTCTTAGCATTTATAAAATACTTAAGGTCACTTTTAGATAATGTCTGTAATGCCTTAATCCCTTCAGGGCTTTTGAAGTAATGCCTTAGATGATATGCATCAGCGATTGCAATTTTAGCTGCTCCTGCTCCTTCAATAACACCTCCAAAAAGTGTAAATACAGCTCCAGTTTTTAATGCCTTAAGAGGTTCAAAGTCTCCTTTCCTCTCATTAATAACACTTTCAACATCAAGGATGGCTTCAGTAATTCCACCAGTTAAACCTATTTGTAATGCTCTAATAGCTCTATGAGATAACTGTGTTCCTTGTTTAAGTCCTGTAATAGCTTTAATAGCCTTACCTATAGGCTTCAGTGAACCAATAAAACGAGCAGCATCATAAGCCGCTTGCATTTCAGGAGTAACATTAAGACCTACAAAATTAGCAAAAACTTCACCTAAATCCTTAGTGTAGCTTTCTTCTATTTCTTTCTCAGGATTAATGTATTGATGATTACCGTAGTCATCAGTTATCTTCCATAATGGTTGACCTAGAGATGATATATCAGTAACTGTTAAACCCCATGGGTCTGTAAACTTTTGCTTTAATTCAGTAAGAGCAGCTTTCTTAGCAAAAACTTTAACTGCGACATCACCAGCACCTATTGTTGCTCTACCTGATATTCCATAACCAATAGCTGTATGGATGGACTTCTGCATATTAAGTGTTAATGTATTTTGAACCTGCTCCCATGTAGCAGTTCCTAATGTAGGTATGGGATGCCTTTCCAGGAAGGATGGTTCATAAGCAGATATTGTTCCACCACCTCCAGGTTTAATTGGAATTGTTCCTGGTATTAAATCTTTAGCCATTATTTATCTTCTCTAAGAATTTTATCTATTGCTTCTGGGCCACTGATATTAACACCTTTTCCTGCATCCCATTCTCTAACATCCTGTAAACTTGGACCTCTCCGAAGTATAAGACCATTTTTTTCTGAATATGTATATCCTTGTTTTATTAATACATCTTTCCATGATACCCAGAAATCTAAATCAGAAACATTCTCTCTTTGAAACTCTATTGCTGTTTCTTCGTATGTTAGGGCTTTTGTCTCAGTTTCGCCAAGAGCACCTAAAGTAACTTTACCCAGAATTTTTTTTCCAATACCTGGTTTAATTGGAACATTCCGCATATCAATACCATAAACTTCACCCATAGCTTGACCTTTTTTTCTTTCAAATTCTCCTTCTCCTAAAGCTTTTTTCATTGCGTCTGTTGCATCAGGATTTAAGAATGTGTTCATAAGAAAGTTAGTTCTATCCTTATCCTGTTGATAAGCAAATTTGTTCTGAGTAAGCTGTTGGTTGAGCCCCTGAATCTGTTGGGTACTTTGCTGAATCATCAACCTCATCAAATCCATCTCTTGTTTATTACTTTTAGATGTTAACTCAGCTTGCATCTGTTGTCCCATTAGTAGAGGATTTGCTTTGTAAACTTTGTTCATCCTCTTCTGTTCTTTAAGAGCAAATTTGTCTGATTGTAGTTTTATCTCAGCTGCTTGCTTTTGTAAAACAGCTAAATCTGCTTTCCTACCAGCTTCACTTCCTAATATATCATAATATCGCTCTTTAAGAGCTGCCTCTTTCTCTGCTATATCCTTTTGCTGCTTCTGAGATAATGTAGATAATAGAGAGTTCATAAAATCCCTACCTGCTGTTGCTTGTTTTCGTATTACTGTTGCCATTTTCTCACCTATAAATTTTATAAATTTTCAAAACCTGCGGGAGCTCCACTAAGAGGATTCATAAAACCACCAGCAGCCCAACCGCCAGCAAGACCTCCAAGAACAGGAGCAAACTGTTCAAATAATGATGGAGATGTTGTAACAACATTTTCTCTTGTCCCGGCTGTAGAGAAACCAGCTCCAGCTCCAACAGCCCATCCAGGTTCGGCTCTTGTTCTTAAAAACTCATTAAACATAGCAGTTAATTCCCTCTCATCAAGACCAAGTTTAGCCATTGCTACATTAGCTGCCTGTTGAAATTGTTGTCCAGGTAATCCAAGAGCAGCCGGTTGTCGACCAAGAGCTGCTTCTTTACTCTCAAACCCTCTCTGTTCACCTTGTTGAAGAGCTGTGAATAGTGTTGGAGCAACCTGACCACCATAAAATTCATTAGCAGCTCTACTAACACCTGTGCCTTTTCTTGTGCTATAAAAGCCTCCAGGTATGTTATACTGGTTCTCAAGTATGGGAGCAACAGTATCTCTCCAAGCATTCATAACAGGTGTAGAGTATGTCTCCTCCCATCTGCTTGCTGTAGCTCCAGGATCAAAAGTAAATCCAGGCCTTGCTGATATTAAATCACTAATAGCCTGTTGTGACTCAGCGCCACCAAATTGTGATTCAAATTGCTGGTATGCAGTATTGAATAAACCTGGAACCTCTGCTGTTCCTGGTAGCTGACCAGGATAAGGCTGTGCTCCTTTACCAATATTAGCTTGTAAAAATTCACTAATAGCTTTTTCTAAACCCTGCTGTGACGGTGATGTTGTACTTAAACTCTGTGTATCAGTATCACCTTCAAAAAGGAAATCAAACACTCCCATTTTTATTAACTCCTTATTTGTAAAAGTTCCAACTGGAATATGAATTTATTTTACTTACATTTGACTGAGTTACCTGATAAATCCATGCTATCAGCCATTGTTTAATACCGGCTCTCAGCATTTTTCTAATACAAATTACATCATCTACAGATAATTTACCCATAAGTCTACCATTACCTGCTTTTACTCTGTCTCTTGCATTATCAGATTCACAACCGGCGTATAAATGACCTGGATTTACACATTTTTTGTTGTCACATTTATGAAGAATATGAGCATCATCAGGAATTTTTCCTGTGTAAAGCTCATAACTGACTCTATGAGCCCTACATATTTTTCCTTTATATGAAAATCGGCCATATCCAGCACACAAAGACGCAGTCCAGTTCCAGCAATCGTTGTCATTTTTTACATAATGACTTTCAAACCTGCTTTTATTAGTTGACCCTCGCATAAATTCCTCATCTTCATATTCTGAAAATCATAACATTTCAACATCCAACTCATCTTCTCTGATAACTTCAACATCCTTTAACATAGCTTTTGGAATAACAGTATAACCTGCTTCCATTCCACTATCCTGAGTCCCTATTACAGATGAGAGGATTCTAATACATTTATCATCTTGATTGAGAAACCAACCTACAGATTTTGCAAGAGCTGGATTTTCTTTAGCTATAGTATCTACAGATGTCCAGCTACTGTTATCAATAGTATCGTACCAGTAGATGATAACTAAATTACCTTCTGATAATTTTATCTTAGCTATCTCAGTTACCTTTGATTTCTTGTTCATAATTCAATATAACTTCCAATTTCCCAACAGCTACCTTGAGGTCTGTGACATCGTTCCCTAAATGAACAACAGCTGCTTTAGTATCTTTAACAGTCCATATCAGTAACGTCATTAAAACAATCAAAACACAGGTTAGGATTTTAGCTAACGTATCATTATTCATTTTATTCAATTCCTTTAATAACATAATATTAAACTTAGCCTCCAATCATAAGAATATTTATAGAAGCAGCTCTAATAGTTATTGTTTTTTCTGTTCCTCCTCCATCTTTCCTTTCCACCCATAGTTCTATAGTATCATCGACATTAAAATGACAATTACCTCCACCACTAACTGCTCCAACTGCTGCTGCTGTTGATGTTGTTCTATAACCTTCTGTTTGATGAAATTTTACAACTCCATCATTCTTAAATATCTCAAATTCATATTCGTTCTTCTGACTGGAATATGCAGAAACATGCCAATTAACTCTATAAAGTCCTGCTGTTTTAATAGTAATATGGTCATTAGAAACATCTGGAACAGCATCAATAGATATGCCATTTTTAGCATTAGTTGAGCCTTCTGACCAAGCAGTTACTTGATAGTATGTACTTTCAGCTGCTAAAGCAATTCCAATATTAACATCTTTAACATAAATATCTGAAGTTAGAAGCCCAGCTCTTCCAATAAATTTAGTAACTCCATCTTTATTAATATTAACTCTATTATTTATATCTCCAAAATTAGCTGTAGGAGCATTAACAGTTCCAGAAAGATAACTATCACCTGTTAAAATGTCTTTAAGACTATTCTCAAGCTCATAGAAGAAACGCTTTAATTCATCAGATAAACTTTCATCAACATGAGGATAGCGGAAAATATCTGCAAGCTGAATAACCTCAGCTCCAGGTATTATGTATTTAGCCCATGTGTTTGTACCAATTAAATCCGTTACATAAATTTCATAAAGGTCGAGAGCTAAGTTAGGAGTATCAGATGAACCTATAGCATCAGAAACAAAAATATGCATTACTTGATGTATATGAGAAGTATCAGCTAAGCCAATAGTATCAGAAACATTAATCTCTAATAAAGGATAGAGAGTTGTTATATTAGATGTTAAGCCTAAAGTATCATTTACATTAATTTCTAAAATTGGAATCTCAAGATAAACAACATCAGCTAAACCAATATTATCTGAAACAGATTTTGTTAATGCTTCTGATTGAATATATCCAAACGCATCAAAACAAGGGCCTGCAAGAGTTCCCCAACTTAATTCGTTTGCAGCATGCACAGTACCAGGAATTTCTACTTTAAGATACCTGCCTATTTTATCTGTAGTATCTACCTCCTGCCAAACTCCTGTTTCAACCCATGTTGATATATCTGAAGCCACAGCAGATTCCCATGTAGAGCCATCAGAAGATATATAAATATCAACATCGTTCGGATCCCAACCAACCACATTAGAACGACCTCTAACTCTTGTTATATTATATGAAGTACCAAAATCAAAAATGCAGTAATGAGTATGGTTTACATCATGTCTCCATTGACCATTACCCTCAGCATCTAATCCATCTGAAATTGGATAACCAACTTCTTCACCACAAAAAGCTGTACCAGCACCACCAGCTAATAAATCACTGGAACTAATACCTAACCATGCACTTGGTTGTGTTGCTGCTCTTAAACCTATCCCATCAAGCACATCTACATAAAGATATTTAGGAGCATAAAGAACAGCATCAGATATTCCTATATTATCAGAAACTTTAATCTCATACTTATCAAATGCTAATGTATCATTACCTATAAGACCAACAGTATCATTAACAAATATTTCAAAAAGGTTAAGTAATGGAGTTTCATTACCAATTAATCCTATAGTATCATTTACAAATACTCTGAAGAAATTATATAATGTAGAAGCATTTGATATTAATCCAATAGAATCTGAAGTTTTAATTTCATACTTATCAAGAGCTAATACATCATTTCCTATTAGTCCTATTAAATCTGAAACATTAACTGTTAATGCTCCAGGAGCTTCTCCTCCTGATGTAGCCGCTACCCATAATTCAATAGGCTCACGGTTAAACATTATGAATGGCTCTCTGTTGAGTAAGGCAATTTCAGATGCGCATAAGGTGCGGTTGTACATAGCAGCATTATCAATCGGACCTGTAAAATAAT
>SDBT01003485.1_pt1 | contig 27180 bp, 62 predicted proteins | sample 2277101 | NCBI WGS metagenome assembly SDBT01 (sample SAMN10404973, study PRJNA504765) | marine sediment metagenome | isolation source: marine sediment core GS10_PC15, 103 cmbsf | place: Arctic Ocean: Southern Knipovich Ridge | collected 2010 | reverse complement strand
CTTAAAAAGATTCCTCTTCTTCATCTCATCATTAAACTCATACCAAAACCAAATCAAGAAATCATCATCATACTCCCCAAAATGCTTTTCCATAACTTTCTCACTCATCTTATAAAATCCTCCCTATTTTTGTCTTTGAAATATTCTAATATCTTTATGAATACCCAAAGTTCACCAATTAAAAATCCTAATCCTATCATTCCCATTCATATCAACTCTACCAATCTTCTCCTTTAGTTAATATTAATATAAATCCGCCAAGCACAATCCAAGCACCAGTAAAAATAGTAATTAATCCACTGATAATATAAATTATTACATTCTCTTTTATAACCTTAGTCTCACAAGTTAATTCCTTAATCTTATTATTATGTTCATCATAACAATCCCTATCTTCCAAACCCCATTCACTAACATTACCAATATAAATCATACTAGGTAAACTAATAATAAAAAATAATAAACTCCACTTAACCAAACTCACTATATGTCTTTTAACCATTTTAATTCTCCAATCCTCCTTTAATAAAATCTTGTCTTACAGTTATAGTATAACTACCATTAATAACTGAATGATTAAAACAAGTATAATAATCATCCCAAATACTAGAATCAACTTCATCATAATTTTTACAAACTTCATTAGTTTCTGAATTTAAATTTATAGCACCACCAACCATTACAGCAAATAATACTAAAAAAAAAAATCCAATTATCTCCCAAGACATTTTTCAATCCTCCTTATGTTTTCTATTCTTTAATTCAATACTCCTTCCCTTTCTATATAACCAATAAATAATAAATATTATAATTAAACCACAAAACACATTAATCACAGTTATACAACTCATTTTCTTTTTCCTCCCTTTCATCATAACAATTACCATCCTGCTCAATAAGCTTATCCAAATCCTTACCATCCACATACATCTGAGCCATAGCAACCCCCACAGACACCCTAGACCTCGCACTATGCTCATCTTTAGGATAACCATGCTTCTCAGCATGATAATCAAGACCACGCTTAAAACCATTCACAAACACATCCTCAAACCCCTCAGGACTAACCATCTCCTGAACAATCCTAACACCCTTCTGAAAAATATCACCATAAACAACAGCATCCAAACTAAAATCCTTATCCATCATCTAACAACACCCCACAATAAAGCAGGACGATCATTATTCTGCATGACACTACCCCTCTGCATCAACAAACCATAATCACGAAGCTCCTTAACCCTACCAGTAATCTGATTAATATCAAGACCAAGCCTAATACTAACCTGCTTATTAGTCATATCACCACACTGCTTAAAACAAGTAAAAACCTCAGCCTGACGAGGAGCAAGCTCACCCTCACTAATCAACTTACAATAAGCAAACAAACTCGTCTGTTGCATACCACCCATTTTAATCACTCCTCTCAACAGCCACTCTCTTAGCATTAATATAAAGCTTGTTAGCCTCGTTTAAAGCATCCATAAGACCTACTTCACCCGAAAGCTCCACCGTAACATCAGGAGTTACCTTCCCCTTAGCATTACTCTTAAGATTAACCCTAACACGCCTTTCAATCATCCTGCACCTCCATCCTAAATTCTTTATCATCACGCTTCTCCCAAACCATCTTAAATAAATCAAAAGATTCAAGAATCTTATTAGCAACATCCAACTTATGACTCTCCCTAGACAAATCCCTAGAAAGAAAACCATTATTATTATTCACAAACTCCACAGCCAACTTATAAATTTCAAACTCATGATCCTTCATCCTGCACCTCCACCTTTATAATCTTAAATATTGTATTACACTTAACACAAACATATGAAGTTAAACTATCCCTAAAATATGAACTTATCTTAATACCACCACAAACAGGACAATACAAATCCTTAGTGTTAATCATTGACATCTTCCTCTTACCTCTCAATCGTATGTCCAATTTCATTAGGACACAAAACTTCTAAAACTCTCATTTCTTCTTTCTTATTTGCACATTCAACAATTATTTTACAATACATTTTCCCTTATACCCCTCAATCATTTGTTTTTTTATAATGTTTCTTCCAATAAAGAAAACTTAATGCTATTATTAAAAATGAAAAACCTATTATAATTATTAATAACAAACTATTCTTAGTTTTAATCCTTTCCTCTAATATTTCTATATTAGTCTTGTTCTCAATATACTCCGTAATATTAACATATTCAATAACAGTATTATTAATTATCCTATCCTCATAAACAATCCTTTCCTTAATAACCTCAACAACCCTATCCTTGTAAACAGTATTATTAACATACTCAATCTTAATAAATCTCTTAGCCTTATTAGTCACTTCCCTCCAATCCTTCTGATACTCCTTATAATAATCCCCACCATCCTCAACATCCACAGACAAAGTCTTCCTATAAACATCAAAGTATTCCACAGAAATATACAAATCATAATGCCTAATATTCCTTATTAAAGTATTATCAGTCCTCATAATAACAGAGAAATTATTATTATCCTTATTCAAACAATTACAAGAAAACTCTTTAGACGATAACTTCTTACAACCCACAAACCCAATATCCGAATGAGAACCCTCCTCAAGCTCCACATCAATACTCACACTAAAACAATTCTCAATAGAAATATTCAACGGCTTATCAACCAAAACCGCACCCGAAAAAATAGGCAACAACATTAATATAAACACATAAATAAATATAATTCTCATCTTAATCCTCCAATAATTCTATTATAACATACTTATAATCTTCTGCACTAATCTTCTTACCATTCTCTAAAGTATAAATACAATGCTCAAACCCAAACATATTAATGCTCCATTCAACTTCCACATTAAGTTTATCAGCTTTATCAATACAATCATAATAACTACCATAAGTCCCTAAAACACCAAGTATAATAAGAAATATAAATACCACCAAAAAACCAAAATTAATGAAATTTCCTTTTTTATCTACCATCTTTAATCCTCCCTATTTTTGTGTATATTTAATTCCTTAAACTCTTCTAAAGTAAAACCACTATCTAAAAGACCCTGATAAACAACTTTACTCATAACTCTTCTTTTTGGAATCAAATCCATCAATCCTCCTCAACAGGTAATCTTACAACATACATGCACTTAGGATTAGGACACCCAGCAAACCTCTTAGCAATACCAGAATAAGTCCACTCCCTATCACACTCAGGACATATTAAAAATATCTTTTTTATCTCCATAACCCAATCATAAGACAAACCAATATATAAATACTATTGTGTTAGAAATATATTATAGAAACATAGAGATTAAAACATATATAATAAATCACTTCTTTAAACTATCACGAATATCTTTTAGAGTTCTACTCATTTCATCAAGAACCTTATTAGTCTTGGCTTCAACCTTTAAATGAAGACTAATCTGCTCCATATAACTTTGTAACATTTTTTTACTCTCTAAAAAATCCGAGAGCAACAAATCAGTCTTCTTCTTAGTCGTAGATAACAAATCAATAGGGTCATCGCTTGCAACATCCCCAAGAATCTTACTCCACTTCTCACTATCATCCTTACCAGTAATAGGGTCTTCAAAATCAACCTCCTTTAAAATCTTATGGCTATCATCAATACGCCCCTTAACCTTACCCGTTATTCTATGACGGAAAACAACAATCTTATTTTCTCTAACCATCTTTTTAGCAAGGTCAGTACCAACAATAGCATAATGCCTAGAAACCTGAGTAACAACATCATTCAAGAAACCAACACCCTGATGCTCATAAACATCCAAAAAATTATTAATACGCTTGTCAGCCAAACCCTTACAAATCTTTTCAGTCTTTCCTTCAATATCAACAAGGAAACGAACAACAATCTTCCTACACCAAATCTGAATATACCAATCATTATTTCTTTTATCTTGAAGATAACTAGAATATTTTAATTTAACAACATTCTTCACCATAGATAAATCAATAGGATCAATCAAAAAAGAAACACTATCATTATGCAAACGCTTCAAAAACTTATCGTTCCGTTTCTTACCTAACCCCTTATCGTTCCGAAAGCTGACACCCTTATTAGCCTTTAAAAAGGCTTTGTAATTATTAATCCAAGAATGAACAGTTGTTTTCTTACTGTTCAACTTCCTAGCAATCCACGATAAACTCTTACCTTTTTCACTATGTTCATAAGCTTCTTTCTGACGTTTTGATAAGCCCGTTCGGCGTTCAGCTTTTTTATACAACACTTCCTTTTTATTTTTATGAGTTCCACAGGAAGAGTTAGGGTGTGTGTCGTACTCCTTGCAAGTCTCATAACTACACTTAACATTATACTTCTTACACCAAACACCATCATAACGCCTATCCTCACGATGCTCACAATCAACTTTAAACAACTGCCAAGCCCTCAACGCCTTAGTATCCATCATAACCCTCCCTCAAGAATAAAGTGTCGCAGAAGGAGTTATTGAGTCGGTATGATAAAAAGTGGCGTGTAATACTAGAAATCAACCCTCTGCGACAATGAAAATAAATTTTTTGAATCATACCAAAACATTCATGGAATAACACATTTATAAACTTTATTGTAAACGAAAACATATAATCAAACACTCAAAAGCCTTTCCTCAGCAACACGAACACCAACAGCATCCCTAACCCACTCAGGACAAGAAGGATTAACCTTACAAAAACGACCCATACCACTAAAACCATGACGAACAGGAATCTCAACAGAATTAACCTTACCATACTCCCTGTAAACCAAAAACTTCTTAGTCATAAACATCAAAACTGAACTTACAACTATATAAACATTATTGTAATAGAGAATATAATCAAACCTTAGAACCCTTACGAAGATTATCCAACGCAGACAAAATTTGAAGATTCATAAAATTAAAACACCTACGTTGCTCCTCAACATTACACAAATCAAAACTAGAAACAGGAAGCACATGATCTAAATAAAAATCCTTACCATCAAAATCTTCAATATTAAAATTCATATAACCATTCCTTAAAGCAGTCTTCTCCAAATGAACCTTTAAAAAATCAATATCACAACCCAACAACTCAATAGTACGAGCGGACTTATTCTCACCCATTAAAGCATGATGTATCCTCCTACGAAGATTACAAAGAATTCTAAACTCAACATCAGAATTTCTTTTATTAATAAAACTCTTCCTACAATATTCCCTATAATATTCTTTATTATCCTCACGCCACTTCTTACACCTAACTTTATCTACTTCTTTATTATTGTGATAATAATTTTTATTATAATTATTAAGATGTTCCTTATTGTTATCCCTATAAATTTTATGTTTTTCTTGACATTCATTTATATTATCATAATAATAATTTTTAGCTTTCTCCTTAATAATCTCTTTATTATTAATATAATACTTTTTCTTTGATTTCTTATAATTTTCTGTATTACAATAATCTTTCATTTTTTTCATTAATTTATCTTTATTATTAATATAATACATTTTATTATATTTTTTAAAATATTCTTGATTATCTTCCCTATAAATTTTCATTTGTTCTTTCCTTATGTCTTTATTATTAATATAATTAGTTTTATTATATTTATTTTTAATCTCTTTTCTTCTTTCATAATTATTTTTTATCCAATTAATATCCTTACATTTATCACTACAAAACTTAGTTCTATTATGTAATACCTTACAAACAATACATTTCTTCATAATAAAACGTTGTGTCAATACTTATATATAAATGTTTGTATTAGAATTAAAAGAAAAAAAAAGAAAAAGCCCAACACCATTTCGGTGTCGGGGTTTATCACTCGCTTTTCAGGGAGAAAACACGAATGAATTTTAGTGTTACTCTACTCGTCCGTTAATCCTCTCGCAATTGTTACCAAAATTTTCGCGATGAGAATTAAAACAATTATTGTCAAGAAACTTACTACAAGCGAGATTGCCGTTATCACATCCCCAGTCACATTAAAAGCCTGACTCTGTACTGCACAAGTTCCTGATGTGTATGTTGAACCGTCAATGTCCTCACATATACTCTTTTGGAACTGAGCTCCGACTATGAATGTTACTGCTAAAACGATCATTAAAACTAGTAATCCCAAAGCGAGAGTTCCTAATTGTTTAATTTCATTTCCCATGATTTTTCACCTCCATGTAATTATATTTTAATTTGAAAATAATGCCACACACTTAGTGTATGGTCTTTCGTTGTTACTCTACTCGTCCGTTAATCCTCTCGCAATTGTTACCAAAATTTTCGCGATGAGAATCAATACTATAATTGTCAAAAAGCTAACTACAAGGCTGATCGCTGTAATCACATCTCCCGTGACATTAAAAGCCTGACTCTGTGATGTTACGTTTACGTCTGTGTTTGTCCAGCATTCTCCTGAACTGTATACTTCTCCGTCGATGTCTTGGCATATACTCTTCTGAAACTGTGCTCCGACTATGAATGTTACTGCTAAAACGATCATTAAAACAAGCAATCCTAGTGCTAGTGTTCCTAATTGTTTAATTTCATTTCCCATGATTTTTCACCTCCATGTAATTATTTTGTATTGTTATGGGTTTATTATGGGTGTTTTTGTTTATAAACAAATTCGTGTACGTAGAACTATTTTTGTTTTGTCGTGTTTAAATCTTTTTTATTGTTGGAATTATTGTGTTGGTTTGTCGTCTATAAGTTTTTGTTACTTTTTTTCTTTGGGTTTTTCAGTGATATTGTTATTATGATTAGTACTGTTAGGAACATTAGTGTTCCGTATTTCATTTGCCACATTTTTGATACAAAGAATCCTATTGTCATTACTGTGTATACTATTATTAATTCTTTGTTTTTCTTGTAGAATTCTTCGTGTTTTATATAATGTTTTTTTATTGCTTCTAAGTGTTTGTTTTCTCCCATTTGTTTTTTTTCCTCCCTTTATTTTTTGTTTGCTATTTTTATTAGTTCCCAAATTGTTTGTTCTGTGTTGAATTCCATGCCTATTGTTTCTTGGAAGTCTTTTCCTTCTTTTTTTAGTCTTTCGTTTAGTTCTTCGCTTATATTTATTTCCATTGTGTTGTTCCTCTTTTAGTCTTGCATTTTCTTTGCGAATAGTGCTAGTCCTGTTATTACCATGAAGAAGCTGAATTTCTCGAAGCTTATTAGTCTTTGTCCGTCTATTTTTATTAGGAATAGTAGGAATGTTGTTGTTGTTATTAGGAAGCTTGAGAATGTTAGGCTTTGTATTACGTCTCTTGACCATGCCCATAGGCTTACTGTGAATACTACTAGAAACCCGAGTAGTATTCCGAATAGGAAGTATCCTCCTAGTATTTGGTCGAATACGTGTAGGTATCTTGTTAGGCTTGCGTTGTTTGCTACGGCTGTTAGGTTGTCTATTAACATTTTATCCTCATATGTTGTCGTCTGATTTAAAGTATATTTTGAATAGTAGTATTCCTACTCCTATTATTATTCCTAGTGCTATTAGGAAGTATTGAATGTATATTTTTAGGTCTAGCCCCATGAATTCTCCTAAGAATTGTATTTGGCTTGTTACCGCGTCTTTCCCTAGTTTTATTCCTCCTATGGCTGTTTTGAATGGGCTTAGTGCTTTTGATACTAGGTTTCCTAGTACGTCGAATGCTCCTTGATCTGCTTGTATGTCTAGTGTGTTGTTTGTGAATTCTGTGTAGTTTTGTGTTATTTCGTTGTAGTCCGCGTATTGTGTGAAGCTACTCTCGTTTATTTCGGTTAAGTCGTAGTTTGTGCTGGCTGATTCGAATCCTGCGAATATGGCTGTGAAGAATAGTCCTACTGCTAGTGCTGATAGTAATAGTTTTGTTACGCTGAATCTTGTGTTTACCATTTAGTCTCTTCCTCTGTTTTCTCTGTTACTCCACCCTATGAATAGTGCTAGTATCATGAATCCTATTGTTACTCCTGTTCCTAGCTTGTTCATTCCTAGTAGTGTTAGTAGTGTTAGGAATCCGAAGTCTACTATTGCTTGTATTAGTAGGCTTGGTATGAGTATTGTGCTTCCTGCTATCAGTAGGAATCCAAATGCTGTGAGTAGTAGTTCGTCTTGTCCTATGAAGCTTAGTTTGTCTCCTACTCCTTCGGCGTTTGTTGTTATATATATTGATTGTAGTACTTGCCTGTTGTTTGTGAAGTCCACTGAGCCTATTATTTTGAGTTCTGTATTGTTGGTTAGGAATGTACTCACATTCTTTATTAGTGTGCCTGAGAAGCCTGAGAAGCAGTCCTCGCTTATCTCTGTGTATATGGTGCTTGGTATGTTTCTTCTGCTTATTGTTAGGCATCCTCTTGTTATTGCGTTGTTTCCGTCTATCCATGTGTAATTCACTGTTTCTGTGTTGTTGTTGTATGTCATGCTACTGAATAGTGCTAGTTGTTGTGCGTCTGGCTCTAAGAAACTGCTTCCTAGTGTTACTCTTAGCGTCATTAGTCTGACTCCTCCTACTAGCACGAATATTGGGCTTGGTATTGTTGTTAGTACTATCTCGTCGTCTATTAGTACTATGAATCTGTATATTATGTCTGCTTGTTCGTTTATGAACATTGGGCATCTCCCGTCACTGTTTGTCTTGCATTCCTCTACTGTTATGAATTGTCCGTCGAATTCTATGAATTGTTGTTGTAGTCTTACCGTGACGTTTATTTGTTCGTTGTCGTTCTCGTCCGCCACTCTTATTGCCCATGGTTCTGTGTTTGTGCTGTTTGATAAGTATAGTGCTATGTTTTGTGTGCTTCCTTCTATTACTGTGAAGAAGAAGCTTCTTGGATCGTATCCGTCTGCGTTGTATCTTGCTTCATAGTTTGTGTTTGTTAGGTCTTGTACGAATTTGTATCCTGTGTTTGTTGTTAGGTTTTGTGTTCCTCCGTTTAGTAAGTCTAGTGAAATGTTTATTCCTGATAATAATATTGTTGGGGTTTCTTCGTTGAAGAATGTGAAGTTAATGCTGTTAGTTCTGAATAAGCTAAAGTTAATTGTTTCATTAGAGGATATGCTTGTTAGTTCTGAATAATTAAAGTTTCCTTCTCCATCAAGATAAGCGTATCCTACAGCGTTTATGATGGTTACGTTATAGTCGTTGTGGATTACAGGTATTAGCATGCTTCCGTTGTTGGTTGATAAAGTTCTGTTATCTGAAGTGTTCAAGCTGAAAATGTTAATTGTGAAGTTTTGTACGGTGCTACCATTTACAATGTCGGTGACGTTCACGTTAATGAAGTGTTGGTGTATTCTGAAAATGTGTGTTTTGTTATCTAAAGCGAAAACTTCAAATGTTGTGTTTGAAGTGTGGAAATCGTCTTCTCCTGTATTATCTATTACGCTACCTGTATAGTTGCCAATGTTAGGGAATATTAAACCTGAGCTTCCTGACGTGTTTAAAACAATCACTCCGCTTATGTTTATTGAGAAATTGCTTATTGGGTTGCCACTAAATAATTCTGTGACTGTAAGGTTAATTTGTGATTGACTCATATTATAAGTTACGGTGTTGTTCTCGCTTGTCGTTCCAGTTATAGTAATATAATCATTTATTGTAGCATTAAAATCAAAGTTACCTGAAATATTATTGAATAATGCTATACCATTACTGCCTGTAAGGTTACTTAACCCAGAGGATAATGTAACATTCACACCTGAAATAACACTATTATTCCAATTATTAGTAATCTTAACTTTAGAAAATGCTATATTATCCTCTGTTAAAAATCTTAATATAACAATACCTGAACCACCATCTCCTCCAGCAGGAGAAGCTTCTCGTGAATCTTGTGAACCACCGCCACCACCACCAGTATTTGCAGTTCCGTCAGTCCCAATCGTTACACCTCTATAATTTCCTTTACCGCCTCCTCCAAGTCCTCCTGATGATTGTCCTCCTGATGCCACAGGGTGACTTGCACCTCCACCGCCACCAGCATAATAAGTAAGTGTTCCATTAATATTAATTTGTCTACCTACACCTCCATCTCCACCCTCTGATTCACTAGTGCCTGATGTGTTGTCGCCTAAAGCTCCAGCTCCGCCACCACCTCCACCTCCATATCTTAAAGCACCACTACTACTACCTCCGAAATTCCCTTGTCCTGATACACCATTACATCCAGTAAATCCACCATGTCCTACTCCTCCGCCACTTCCACCAGCCGAACAATTTAAACCATTATAATAACCACCAGCACCACCACCAATAGCAGTTAATGTATTAAATACTGAATCTGCTCCGCTTGTCGGTGTTGCATATACACCACCAGCACCAACAGTAATAGAATAGTTACCTGTATTTACTGAATAATTATTATTCATGTAAATTAATCCTCCTGCTCCTCCTCCTCCAGCAGAACCTTGTGTTATTTTTCCACCGCCACCACCTCCACCTATGATTAATGTTGAAACAGTGATGGAAGTTTCAGTAGTATTAAATGAACAATCAGTTTTACAAGTTACAACAGTATAGTCACCATCAATAGTTACAATTCCATCTGTGGAGTAATTTATTATACTTGCAGTTGCGAAGCTAGTTAGAACAATTATTAAAAATATTGGTATTATTATTTTTTTATTCATTGTACTCCTCTGTTAATGTCTGTTCTCCTGCTGAAAAAGAATACTGTACTGATTAAACCCATGACGAAGCTTATGTAATGGTAGTTTTTCATGAAGAAGTTAATGTTGTTAAGTTGGTCTGTGAAAGCTTTTAGTGTTGGATTGTTGAACAGAGTCGTTCCAACGTCCACAAATATTATGGCTACAAACGTGGTTAGTGTTAATGTTATAATTGCGAATATGAAGAATGCTGGATGTTCTGGATTCAGTGTTAGACTTGACAAAAATACTAACCCCCAAAGTCCTATGAAGAAGAATGGAATTATATTATCAAGGAAGAACCAAGTGTTAGTCATCTTATTAATTTTTTCTTTTGTTCCGTTATCTATAACATCCTCTGGTAGTGCTTGAATTTCAGCGTTGAAGTTCGCCCAGAAGAAGTAAGCCATGCTAGAGAAAAGCATGAATACAAAGAAGAAAACTACAACGAACATAATATCCACTGCCTGTCCCTTCTTGTTTCTCATCTTAGTTTCTTCACCGTTATATTCTTATCTCTTAAAAACTTTGTTAATGTTTTAAACTTACCTTCCTCCCTCATAAGTCTCTTCAACTGTAAAATAACCCTTTTAGGAAGCCTAACAGGCTCAGTCTTATTCACCATCTTAATAATCAACTCCTTCCCTTGTAATGTTATAAACCCATCTCATAATGAATATTAATGAGAATGTTCCGATGAAGAATAATAAACGATAATAATTTTCTTTAATAAGTTCGGAAGGTAATGTGTAGAGTTGCAGATAAGTTGCGTGGGGTTGTTCAAAAACAATACTTCCCATAGTTAAAGCCTGACCTTCCGTACCCTCAAATTCGGTTACGTTCTGGTTAGTGTTAGTTACCGTTTCAAAACTGATAATATTACCTCCTGTGCAATCCTCACAATGGAATCCAAGCCAAGCCTCATCATTAACCATATCCACATCAATCACAGTGCAAAACCAACCCTCAGTGTTAGCTCTAACAAATATTGGATCGCTAGCGTGAACAAGAGTTTCAGCCACTATAGTTCCAATGTAAACAATGTTTGAAGCATCAGTGTTGTTTAATAAAATACACATCTCCGCCTTTTGAATATCATTAGTTAATTTGCTATTAAGATTATCAAATCTTAGAAGATGATAAGCTTTAAAATTAGTGAATTCTTCACTCTCCAACACCAAATTATTCAAGTCAACCCCGTCAGAAACTACTTTCTCAATGCTTTCAGCCCTGTTCAAATCATGTGTTGTCTGGTAGTAAACGAAAGGAATCATATTAATGAACACGGTAAGAATGCACATTAAAATGATTGCTTGAAGCCAGATGTCTGAATTAACTGTTTTTGTGAAGTACAACACAATCATACCAACCAAGAATACAACATAAAATATTCCTAGAAAGGATACAGCAACCACTATGTCGCCTCCAACTCTAGAGAGAAGTTATCCCCGAAAGCCTGATTGTAAAGTAATAATTCCATCTTTGTTCTCCTGTCTAAGCTTTGAGCTATTATCACTAACTTGTCCCCTGCTTGGTTAAGTGATGATGCCGTTCCCTCTGCCGACTCCCCTATTTGGATGACTCCTTTAACTTGGAAGAACAACATTAAGAACATGAAAACACACATGACCGCTATTGTTCCAACTATCCACTTCTGTGCTTTGTCCATTACGTTATGTGATTGGTTTGCTTCAAGTATGGCGTATGCCTGCACTGTCTTCTCTACTTCTGTTAGGCTTGTGTCTAAATACTTTTTCTTGTCCATCCTAAACTTTGTCATGTATTTCAAGTCTATGCCTGATTCTTTAAGCTTCTCTTTTAATTCTTTCAGTTCTTCCTCTGGCATGTCCTCGTCGGTAAGATTTAATCCGTTTGTTGCTATTAAATTCCCTTTACCGTCGAAAGCCACCTGCCTGTATTTCTTCCCGTTAATCATCCTGTTAGGCTCTAAGCTAATGCTCTGCCATTGCTCTGGATTCTCGAATCCTTCAATGCAAAACTTTCTTATTCCTTGCTTGTTCTTGACAAGCTTTGCCTTCCTGAAAGAACTATTCCCTTGACTGTCAAGGATTTCAAAACGATATTTATACTGCATTTTCTTAGTCCAATACCAGAATATGCCAAAGGCAATGCTTCCAAACACTAGTAAAGCCATTACTACACTAATCCAAGCATTATGAAAACTAAAATTATTTATTAAATCTCCTATTCCCATCTTCCTTATTTCCTCCCTTTACTTCTATTAAACATGTTTGATAGTTTGCTTCCAAGCCCATTATTATCTGTCGGTGTCGGATTATGGTCTTTACCACCAAATATACCTCTTTCCTTGTCACCAACAGGTCTTGTCAAATATAATTCTACTGCTTCACTAACAATATCATAAATTGGCTTTATCTTAGAAGAAGCAATATCCCAGTCTTTAGCGTGAATTACAAGCTGTGTTATAAAGTTAGTTTTAAACTTCTGCATGAACTTATCATATCTAAGCCAATCAATGTTCCCCAAGCTAATATCTTTAGATATAATGCTATGAGCCCTCCCCATAATCTGACTTATACCTTCCGCATTAGCTAATGGTTCAGTATCCTTTATTTGTCTTATAATACTAACACTTTTAGTGCTTCCGTCAGAACCAGTCATTTTAAAGCTACGCTTCTCCTTATTCTCAAGTCCAAGTTTCATCCTGTTAAGGAATGTTTCTGTTTCAAGAAATATTTTAAGTCCTTCCGCATCTTGACTTTGAATTTTAGTGTCGAAGTCGTCGAAGGTGTCGTCTTCAATTAACATTCCCCCTTCACTCTTATTCCCACCTATCGGTACGTCGTCAAATATTGTGTCGTCGAAGTCTTCCATCTCACGCAACTCTTTATCTAAAACATCTTCTTTACTTTCTTTCTTCTTAACCATTATTTCCTCCCTGTAATAATATGTTTGTGACCTCCCCTAGAAATTGGTATGGCAACACAGTCAATAACTATGTGCCTATGCCTGTCACTCACAAATCCAACCTCAAAACTAGTGAACTTATCACCATAACTCCAATCATGACTGTGGGTGTCCTTGCTTGTAGTATTAAAAACTTTAATTGACATCTTACTTCTTCTTCTTTCCCCTTTTTGTTTTCTTCTTTCTTGGCTTTGCTTTCGGCTTTGGCTTTGTGAAAATAAACTTAAGAGTTGCCTTGCCTGCCTTCAAAGCTATTTTACCAGCTATTACACCTGCTTTCTTAAGCTCTTTCTTACGAGCCTCCATCTTGTCAATACGCTTCTTTAAAGACACCTTCTCAGCCTTAGAAAGACCTTTAACACCCCTTGCTTGTTCAAGACGCTTCTTCATCTCATCAATCTCAGCGAACTTCCTAGCCTTCTCCTTAACTTCCCTCTTACTCTTCTCAGCCTTTTGAAGCTCACGCCTAAAACTCTTCTGTCTTAAAAAATCACCAATTCCCATTCTTCTTTACCTCACTTCGTTTTCATAATTCTCCACTGAGGAAAACCCTTCAAAGCAATCCTCTTAAATGTTACACGTCTAGTACCACCACCCCTCTTCCTAACACTAATAGTCTGTGTCTTACCAACAGCCAAACCCTTATTTAACTTACCCATTTTATCTATTCCTCCTTGTCCTTCGTTTAATGCTTTTCTTCGCATCAACAATTCTTTTACTAATCTTAATCTTTAATCTAGCCCACTCAAGATTTGTTAAAATATTTAAGTCACGCAAGGAATCCACCATTATTGAAGCATTAACAGCCACCCTCTCCGATAATCTTTTCACCATCTTAATTCTTCCTCCCTTTACTTCCCTTTCTTCTTTTTCTTCTCCTCTTCTTCCTGCATTTTCTTAGCCAATTTAATAATAATAGGTCTCACTTCTAGACCTGTAATGATCTTAGGTATCTTAGATGCAGTTATTCCTAAAACAACCGCTTTTAATGAAGGTCTAAACTTCTTAGGTATACTAGATAATAAAGACTTAATGACTTTAACAACTTTCTTCCTCCTCTTCAAAGGAAACTTAAATAAAACACGTCTTTTAATAGGTATCTTCTTAATAATCTTTCTAACAGGACGCTTCTTAACAAGTGCTTTCTTAATAGGAACTTTCTTAACAGGTTTCCTAACAGGAGCTTTCCTAGTTGGACGCTTCTTAACAGGAGCTTTCCTAGTTCTAATTCTTGATTTAGAAATGATTAAAGCCTTAGATACCAAAACACTTCTCTCTTTAGCAACACGGATAGCTATAACATCTTCTTTTAACTTAGAAACAATCTCAAAACTTAAACTAAGCAAACTAATAATCTTCAAAGCATCCCCTAAAAAAACTGCGATTCTAACATCCGTTAAAGATTTAAAGACAGCGTTTAAATCAAGTTTAGGATTTAATAACTGCCTAATAATCACGACAGTTCTCTTCTGAACTTCCTTCCTAGTCTTCCACACTTGCTTAGCAACCTTACTCCTCCTTAATTTAAGAATCGCTTTCTTAACAACAGCAACCCTCTGAGCTTTCAAAATCTTCTGAGCCTTATCCAATCTTGATATAACCTGATTTTTAATTGAAGAACTACGCCAACCCTTAGTAAGAACTTCTGGAGGAGCAACAATTAAATCCTCATAAATAACACTGGCTTGAGGATTCTTATTATTAACAAACGTACTTTCCAACCTATCATTAACTTTCTTCTCAATCTGACCGCCACTCTTCTTCTGAGATTTAATCTTCGCTTCTTGTTTAATTAACGCTTTCCTCTCAACACTGCTTAACTTCTTACCTTTAGACTTAGCAATCGCCCTTCTTCTAGCTCTCTTACTCTGTTTTTGAATAGTTAAATTTATTTGATTAGAAACTGAACTACCAATACCTTTATGAGCATTAACAACAGGCTTCGCAATCTCTGCACCTGTAATCCTACCAAACTTCTTCTTAATATCTAAAATAATTTTACCCTGTCTATCAAATATTAACAGTTGATTAGCATTTGATTTAATATTCTTAATAGGTTGAAGTTTAACCCTTGTAACTTCCTTAGCTTTCTCGCTAATAATAATTATTGGCTTACCAACACCTTTCTGTCTTTGAGCATCAATCTTCGCTGATCTTCTCTGTCTTTTAGTCTCTGCCTTAGTCCTAGCAAAACCTTTCTGTTGCTGTCTAGTGAGACTATTAGCTTGTCTTGCTAGATTACGTTTTCCTATCTCAACCTTACTAGGTCTTCCTCTAATACGTCTAACACCCCTTAAACTAGCACTTTTAGATTTAGCCAATGCTTTAAGAGTTAATCTTAATTCATTAATGAAAGCTGGAACACCTTTAACACTTCCTTTCACTATTATTCCTGTTCCTTTAACAACACCTCTTAAAACCCCACCAGTACCCTTTGCTAATCCTTTAATAATAAGTCTAGGCAACCCCAGAATAGTAATTCCAATGATAATATTACCTAAACCATTAACGGTATTAGGATTAAAACTAGCCTTAGTAAATTCAGTAAAATTTTTCAATAACTTCTCAGGATCTTTAAGCTTTCTAGCTTGTTTAGGAATACTAGTAAGTCCAGCCTCTTTAGCCACCCTGAAACTCTCTAGAAACGATGCTATCTCAGTACCAATAATAAACGGATTAGCAAATTTACTACCCTCTCTCAAAACATATCTCCCAACCTCTCTAGAAAACCTTTTCTCATTAGCCTTATCAACAAATTTAATCTTTTCTTTAGAAACATCAGTTAATTGTAACACACCACTTTTTACTTCGGCAGATAATTTAGGAAGAGTAATCTTATCAGGAATCAAAAAATCTAATATTGGTTTAACACTCCTATTATAATTATCATTAAACTCTTGAGTCTTCTTATTAATGGCATCAATCTTCTTAATAGCATCATCTTGCTTCTTCAACTTAATCTCAAACTCATTCTTCTTAGCAACAGTGAACTTACCTTTCTTCTGCAATTCAACAATTTCCTTAGCAGTGTCAATGTCACCATTCCTACTGAACTTCTCACCCAAACTCCTAATTTCAGGAACACTAATAATCCTTTGAAAAGGAACAATAATACCCTCCTGCTTTCTAGGAATATCAGGTTTTCTACCAACCAAACCAGTAAACAAAGCACCAGAAGAAATATTTGTCACTAAAGTTAAAGGCTTCTTATCCTTCTCTTGTAATGCTCTTTGTCTTTGAAATTGAATTTGTTTCTCAGCGAGAACATTACGCCTAACACCCCCGCTTGTCACAGTGAAACGCTTAATATCACCACCACTGATAGCTTGAACTTTTTGTTGACCACTAATCATAGGTGCAGAAATTCTAGAAGCACTACCCACACTATCAACCCTAATATTACCAAGAGCTGTTTTAGCTGTTGTTCTGAAAATAGTTCCTGTAACTTTACCAGTAGAATCTCTTTGAGTAACCTGAAAAGTTGTTTGATTTTTAATATCCCTATCTAAAGCCCTTTGTGCAGTGACTTGTCTTCTAGCATCCTCAATTTTACGAGCTTCCTTACCGAAAACTCTCCTACCAGTAGATGGATTAGTAACCATTACTACATTTAATATGATTACTATATTATAAACATATTGTTTTTATGATATATTTCTAAAATATGATGTTGATACTATTAAAGAAACTAACATAATTAATAACCATACACTAAATATTATTAAAACCATTTTTAACCATTTCTTCATATTACATAATATAATAACCGATAAGTATTTAAACTTTAACTTCTAATACTTATGTTGGGAGAAAAAATTATGATTAAGCTACCAAAAAATCTATACATCCACTATTTCTTAATGATAGCAATCTTTATAGCATTAATAACAGCATTACTAACATATATTCTCATAACAGCACCTATCGAACACAATCAAAGAGTCATGTCAGAAGCAATCAACTACTTAATCACACAATGTAATTTTGTCGAAGGAACAGAACCATTCTATATATTTCAAAACCTGACAATAAACTTCACACAATAAAGAGAGAGGTATTCATTATGGATAGCATATTCAAACATAAAAGACAGAAGACTTGGGTTCAAAGAATGCAAGACTATGACAAAACACACAAAGTACCAAACTGGCTAACAACCATAATCGTCATAGCAACAATATATCTAACAATAAAAATAGTAATATGGATGATAACCAAAAATGGATAGAAATAATAAGTTTAAGGATAAAGAACAAGTAACTAAAAATTGGAATTCAGGGGATGGCTTCAATCAAATAATAAGAGATAATAAAATTAATTTTATGGAAGCTCAAGGAAGAAAAGATTTAGACGACCAAGTTGACATATTAAATAGTGATTTAGATTTTACCGAAGAAAGAATTATGCAAGAAGCAGATAAGCGTGGCGAAAAAAATAAAGTCACTCCAATTCTCAAATCTTTAAATGTAAAAATGAATAATTGTCATCAAAAACTTAAAAGAGATTTAAATCAAAATAACTTATTCATTCTAAAACAAGACATAAGATACATAAGAAAAACTTTATGGACAATACAAGCTAGATACGGCTTATTCTATCCATTTGAAGATAAAGAACAAAAAGATGAGGATAGTTCAAGCTTTAATAATCAAAGATGATAATAAAACATGATAATATAGAAATGTACTTTTCAAAAAGACTTTTTCAAGACTTAGTTATTTATGTAGACCAAGTAGTTAATTTTGATGAGGATAGTGTATTTTTAATCGATGGAAAAGAATCCGCAGGAAAATCAAAGTTTGCTAGACAAATCACTTGGGTAATAAGTTACATCCTCAAGAAGTATCATAATATAAATAGGGATTTCAACACTAACAACATTTATTTTAAGCTTGAAGAATATATAAAGAGTAGTTTGAAAGGTCAAAAATATCAAGTTAATGTTTTAGACGAGAGTAGAAAGATATTGAATAGAAGAAACATAATGAATAAAGACTCAAGAAAGTTTACAGACTATCTAAGTGAATGCAGAAAGTTTAATCAATTCCATATAATAATATTACCTGCATTCCACGACATTGACAAATACATTATTCTATGGCGTACAAAGTTATTACTTCATTGTATTAAAGAAATAACAAGAGAAGGAAAGATACAAAGAGGACACTTCAAAAACTATCCTTTAAATGACAATGTAATGTATTGTTGGGATGAAGGAAGATACAGATACCCACATTGGAATCCTAAGAAGTACGGTGGTTATGAAGATAGATTCAGCAAAGAAGAAGCTTTCCATGACATTGACAAACTAATAGACATACAGAAAAAAAGTATGGAAGAAAAATATATTAACGAAGGAAAAAAAGAGAACAAATACAAGATTAAATACGGTGAAGCCATAACAAATTGTAAGACTGAATTAGGCGTTAGTAAAACTGCACATTTATTTGGATTGTCAAAGTCGAGAGTGTATCAATATATTGTCTAGTTTATAATTTATAATATACCTATATAATAATGATACATAAAAAAAATATTAATCAATAAATGATATAAACATATCAAATAACAATATATATAATACAAAATGGCACAGGATGAAGCTTTAGACCTACTAGAAAAGAAGATTAAGAAGAGTGAAGAGAAACTATTAGAAGGATATAGGAAAGCACTAAAGAATGATGATCCAATAGAACTACTAGGCACATTCATAACAGACTTACTATCAGAAACAATACTAACAACACAAGAGATAGCAAGACTCATAAAGAAGAACCAATCAAACACTAGCAAAAACATAAACAAACTATTAAAAGAAGAAGAAGTTAAAGTTGTAAGATCAGAAGAAGACGAGAGAAGCAAGAGGTACACAATAAGATGAACTACATATTCATATACTGGCTAATAACAGGCACAATAACACTACTACTAATATACCGCCTGCAAAGACATCACCAGATAGCCTTAAACCTATTCAAACTAAGATATTCAACAACAGCACAAGTAGCATTTTTAGTCATAGCATTCACACTAGGATGCACAATAATACCATTCATAACATTTTACACAACATACAAACATATAAGAAGATGGAGGAAGAAAAAATGAAGATAAACAACATAGAGAAAAGCAATATAATAAGCTTCATAGCAGGATTCATGCAAAGCACCACATTCATACTAGCATTCCTACTATGGAAATACCATGCAAACCTAACAACAACACAAAACATATCATTAGGCGGAATGATAGTAATCAACGAAGCACTAACATACACTATAATGAGAATATCAAACATAATAAGCAAAAAACAATAAGAAACACTTTTTATTTTTTTATTTTAAAATCTACCCTTATTCACATCCCCATATTTTATCAAAACAGGAACAACATAATAATTTCTTCTTAAATCCGAAAAGTCTATCTTTTTTATGTATTACTGATTCTAAAACATCTTCTTTATCTTCTTTACATTCTTCACATATCATTTTCTATTGTACCATTGTTTGTATATCACGTTGATGAATTCATAAATAACTGGGATAACGAACCCACCGATAACAGGGATACCAACAAAAATAATTCCAATAATTATTTCATCTGTCATTTTTAATCATTCCTTTGTTCTAATTCCTTTTTCTTAAATAAATATCCAAATGTAAAAAATATAATAATAAAGCAAAATAATACTATAAATACTTCTGTTTCTCTTACATAAGTTGTATTATTAATTATAATTGTTGTATTCATTTTCTTTTTCCTCCGCCTTAAAATCTACCATTATTCAGTTTGAAATACTGGCTTAAATACTGGTTCTCTTAATACCATAGTCCTATAAGACCAAGGTACAAAATATAATATTCCCATTCCATATATTAATATAGCAAAAGTATTCCAATCATTTATCATAGGAATATATCCATCAACCATTAAACCTGATAATAAACTAAATAAAATTACTGTAACCATTGATACTACAAAAGCAACATTATTCATAAAGTTTCTTAAATCTTCAAACATTTCCATCTTTTTCCTCCTTAATAATCTACCATTATTCATTATTAATTAAAGCGTTTATTCCTTTTTGTTTTATAATCCTACAAATTGGCGTGTGTTTATTCTTATCTGAAACATATTTAAAATGTTTTTTACAAAATAAACAAAATCTACTCTTTCCCATCTTTAAACTCTTTTATTGTTTTTCTTGCTTCATTCCAAATCTTGAAAAGCAAAAATACTGCTAACTCATATAAAACTAAAAACCCTAATTTCTGATACATATCCATTTTTGTCACCTACAATTGTTCTTTACTATTCTTTCTTAATTTCCATGTAAGAAAGAATAGTAAAATAAAACATTAGCACCCAGTACTATAACCATAAATATAAAAAAAGCCAATACAGGATGTTCATGTTTATCACTTGTAAAAATATAAATTAATAATGTTGATATTTGAATCACTCCTTGAATTAATACATATTTCACTTTTGTCACCTAATATATTTAGGGTTATTCTTCTTTGAATATCTTATCTGAATCAGATTCTATTGCATCAAAAATAGCGTCAACAGTTTCTTCAACATTCTTGTCAATATTCTTTGGATTTAATAATTCCATAAATACTCCTTCTCTTGTTATTTTCATTTTAGTTTCCTCCTTGTGAATATGTTTAGGGTTATTCTTCTTTCTTTTCGAGACTTAAAGCAACACCAACTAACTTACTTATCTCATCTCTTCGTTTCATCAATTTATTAACTGAATCTAAAAACTCCATTAAATCATTATCTTTTAAAAAAGTCTGTGATAGTTGAGTAATATCAAAAGCTATATCTCTCATCTCTTGTTGAACATTCTCCCTATTTATTAATTTCTTTGATTCTTTTACCATTTGTATCACCTGAATATATTTACAATTGTTTTGTTTGTAATAATCGCCCAGCAAACCAATACAAGGAGGAATAACGACTTGTGAAAAGCCCTCTTAGTCCTCGCAAATCGATAGCATGGTTTTCTTACAAGCCTAAGTTCCGCTGGAATCAAACCAGTCTCGGTTTAACCAGACTTGTGCTGTTTAGCGAATGAATATATTTAGGATTGTTCTCTACTGAAATTCTTTAATCTTTTATTAGCAATTTCAACATACCCTTTATCCAATTCAATACCTATAAATTTTCTATCTTCCATTTTAGCACTTAATGGAAAACTTCCAACACCACAAGCATTATCAAGCACTAAATCACCCTCATTAGTATAAGTTCTTATTAAATACCTACCAAGACTCAAAGGCTTCTGAGTTTTATGCAAAACTTCACCTTCACTCTCAGATGTTTTAAAATACTTAACACTTCGAGGGTATCTCAAACCATCATCATTCTTTATAACTTTCTGATTAAAATTATTATAAACATCATTATCAGTTTGTTGTTTTCTAAGACCTTTATTATATGGTTTTCCTTCACTCATTTGAGGATTATAAACACTTTGTTTCTTATAAAAAATAAGTATATGTTCATGTGCAACTAAAGGACGTTTCTTACTATTTAAAAATCCTGTTGCTTTACTCTTCTCCCAAATAATATCATACTTAAACATTTTAGGATTACTCATAATTAAAGCACTTGAAAAAGGTTGAGAAGCAGTTAAAACAATAACCCCTTCATCTTTGATAATTCTTTTATATTGAATCCATAACATATCAAAAGGGATTATTGAATCCCATTTACATTGTGTTGTTCCATAAGGCAAATCACAAAGAATCATATCAACAGACTTATCATCTATCTGCTTCATTAACTCTAAGCAATCACCTTGATATATTTTGTTTATTTCCATTGTTAAAACCTACCTATATTCTCCCTGTCAAATCATATAATATTTCTTTATTTGTTTTAGGGGGGAGCATAAAATATAATACACCACCTAAACTTAATAATATAGCATTATAAAAATATAATATATAATAACTTGAATTAATTGTTGAAAGCATAAAACTAAATATAGTTATTATAAATAACAACATATTAGTATTACCTAATTGCTTTCTTTTAATCATTATTTTTTTATTCATTTTCTATTGTACCCTTATCCGTTACTGAACTTCTCTTTACAATACTCTAATGATAAAAGAGTGAAAGCATTATTAATTTTCTCAAAACTTTCTCTTATTCTGTAAAACTCTCGTTCATTACATTCAGCTTGTTTCTCATAAACTTCTTTGATTTCTTTTAATATCTTAGCAACAGTCTCAATATTAACCTTTGCCCCATGTCTCTTATTACCATAATACTCAAGTTTCTTATCAATTAACTCTTCTGTTAACATTTTATCTTTCCTCCAATATATTTACCATTGTTTATCTTTGTGGAATACCATTCCAATCACTTTCATCTCTTTTATAAACCCTATAAATAATATATGAAATTAATAATCCTGAACCAATAACAATTAATAAATCAAAATATGTTACAGGTGTATTTAAAATGCTTTCTGCTGTTTGTCCTAATATTCTCATTTGTATCTCCTATCTATATTCTATGTATATAATCATTAGCATCAAAACAATCTGAAATATGTTGTTTAACATCTTCAATATATCCATCTTCACCAACTGATGTAAATGTAATATTACAGTTATGACATTTCCATTTAATTTCTTTTTCCATTTGTATCTCCTACGTTTGTTTGTTTCTCACTTCTTGTAATATTAATCCAAAACTTGTAAATATTAAAAATGATATAATTGTCCAAATAAAATGTGGATAAAATAACATTCCTGTAAAAACTGGTAAAACAAATATTAACATATAAGTTATCAAACTCTTTATTCCATATTTTATTTTGTTTGTCATTTCTTTTCACCATCACATCTTATTGAACAATAAGTATGGTCAATTCTATAACCACATAATTTACAAATTGGTAAACTTTTATCATTACTTTTAAAATCTTTATTTGCTTCCATTGTCTTTGTCACCTACGATTGTTTACTTCTTAAATCTTTCATCATCTAAAGGAACATTCTTAAAATCTCCAAGAGATAATAGATAACCTCTAATTCCTTTATGTAATATCTTTGCTCTTGGTGTTCCTTCATTATATGTTTCTATTACAATAATCTTTCTTAATTCATCACACCAAACATATTGGCAGTTCATTAATCTAATCTCTTTAGCTCCCATTTGTTTCACCTACGTTTATCCGTTTTGAATAAAGTCTTTTAATTCTTTCATTGTTTCTTTATCCAAAGGAATTTGTAATTGTTCAAGTTTATCTTTAAAATCATTCTTTATTGAATCTTCTAAACATTTACTACATGTTATGATAATACATGGTTTTCCTTCATGATGACAACCACATTCATTACTATCAAAATTAATAGGAAGTGAATGCCCATTCTTACATTTTAATATTGTTATTGCGTGTGCCATTGTTTTTCTCCTCAATAATATTAGGTTTATTCATTACATTGAATCGTAACTTCTATGTTTGGATTCTCTTCTCTAAACCTTTTACCACAATCCATACAAACTTTATATTTAGTTTTTCCTTCTGAAAGTGTAAAAGGTCTTTTAGTATTTTTACAACCTGCATAAAACTGACATTGATTCTTTTCCTCTTTCATTAATCTATAAAACTTTTGACTTTCGCTTTCCATTGTGTCCTCAATAATGTTAGGGTTATTCTCTACTTAAAACTTTTAAATGTTTTTTCATCAACTTTTCTTATTTTAACTTCAACTAAAAAATGTTCTCCTTCATGGAAATGTTTTTCCATTACCATTGGTTTTGATTCACCATCTACTTTAGCATCATCAAGATTCTTATTAAAATACTTTTCATTAATTCTTAATTCAACCATCTTTTCTTCTTCCATTTCTTTCACCTGTTTAATCATACCTTTTTCCGTGTTCTTCTGACCAACAATTACATTGACCTTCAACAGAGTATTTCCCTTCCTCATATTCTATAATTCCGAAAGTGTTTTTACAATCTAAAACATCTTCTGTTTCTCCTTGAACGTGATTTATACATTCAGGACATATTGGAACTAATACTCCGTGCTTATTCTTTACACGTTTCATTTCTTTAGTTTTATAGTGTGTTACCATCGTACCATTGTTCGTGATCAACTAATGACACTTTCGGGAACTTTGGAATGACTTTATCTAAAATAACAATCATTGATCCAGTTTGCCCATTTTTATTAGTAACATATTCACCTTTGGTATTATATCCTTTAAACTTCACACGATTATTTATGAATCTTATTTCTTTAGCATGATTCCATAATAATTTAAAATCATTAGTATCTGTATTTGATGGAATTAATAATATAACAAGACAATTCTTTTGAGCTTCTTGTATTGCTTTCTTAATGAATCTTGGCTTATCAAACCTATTATAAGGTGGATTAACAAATGTTATAGGCTTCCAATCAATAGATAATCCATCAAAATCAGAATCTAAAGCATTTAAAGGACATGGATCAAACATTAATCCAAACTCTTCTATCAAAGAATCAAGTATATAATCAGGAGTTTCCCAATCATCATTAGTTGATCCATTAACTTTAGTTTTTTGTTTCATCTTTATTGTCACCTTTCACCTTTTTAATCATGGATTGTTTGCAACTACAAACATCCTCTCCTTTCTTCCATTTAGACAGAGTAGTATCAAAATAACCACCACAATCTTTACAATATACTTTTACCATTTTAATAATCTACGTTTGATTATAATCTAAATTTATCATTAATATCCCATGATATAATATAATATGTATCAATGACTGTAATATCTGTAATCCTTCTTATGAAAGTTTCTGTGGTCTTTGTATTTTCAATCTCAATATCTATTAAATTCCAAGTACCATCAATAAAGCTATTAAGTATTTCAAATCTAATATCTTCATCAAAACTTCTAACAGTATTTGGTTTAAGACCTAAATACTCTTTTCGCCAATTCTCTGGATTTGACCTAAACTTTATTCTTTTCGCCATTTTTAGTCTACCATTCTTCATTCTTATCTTTCCAAAGTTTCCAAGCATCATAATTTTCTTTAGTCATAAACATTTTTACCATTCCTTTCCTAAGTATCCTACTACTTCACAGCCTTTCACTTTGATTGGTCTGCCTGATTCTAAAAACTTATCATTGAGTTGTGTTATTGATTCCATATTTCTGCACCTCTTTGTTTTTCTTTAATAGATCCTTTCTAGCAAGACTAGATAAGTATCCGCTGAATGTTCTTCCTGATACTCTTATATATGTTCTTATGTCATTATCAAGCTTTGGCTCGATTGATATTAATACTTTGTTTTGAGTCATTTTCTTTATTCACCTTTGATACATATTAATAGTATATACTTATATATAAACATTATTGTACTAGAGTATATATGTAATAATTGAACCATTATCATACCCCCAAAAAAGAAGGGGGGTACAAACACAAAAAAAACAACTTACTTATTTAGGGGAGGATTATCAACCCCCCCTAAAAATCGGTTTATATAGTCTAAGTATAAAACCTTATTATTCTATTGGAGGATTGTCCACTAGTGCTTTTCATCAATATATGACTCAACAGGTTTAAACACTCCTTTATCAACATCATGCCTTTGTCTCTTCTGAGCCTGAGCCATAATATAACCGCTCTTCTTACGCTTTGTCTTATCTTTAGCACCAAAAGGTCTACCCATCTTAACACCTTGCTCTCTAGCTCTCTTGATACCTTCTTTAGTCCTCTCACTAATCAAATTACGTTCAAACTCAGCGAAAGCACTTAATATAGTAAACATTAATTTTCCACTAGCACTACTTAAATCAATATTATCAGTTAAACTAATAAAATTAATTCCTTTATCATGGATCTCTTTAATCTCAAGTAATAACTCTGTACTACTCCTAGCCCATCTATCAAGCTTCCAAATAATAATAGTATCATAAACACCATTACGCAAAGCCTGTAAAACATGTTGCTTCACTGGTCTAGTCTTTGTAGTAGACATCTTCTCAGTAAACATATCATACTTTAATCCCTTAGCTTCACAATACTTCTCTAAAGCCCTAGTCTGATTCTCAGTAGTCTGCCTACCATCCACGCTTGACACTCTCGCATAACAAGCAACTTTCTTACTTACATCTATATCCATTCTTTATTCCTCCATTAAAAATAAACAGGCATCATAGCATTACTGCTCCGCCCCAAGTTCAAGAGTGGGTGGTGGTATCAGGAAAAAGAGGCTTTCTAAAACCCGAAAACACCCACACATGAAAATCAATCACTCATCATCCTCTTCAACCTCATCCTTACACCTACACCTATTAATAATAAGCCCACAACAACCACAATGCTTATTCTTCTCCTTCACTTTCACCAACCTCTTTAAGATGTTTACAATACAAACACGCTTCATTCTCATGTACAACGATCTCACCATCCCTCATAACATAATGCTTAACAACAATCTCCATATCAATCAATCCTCCACTTATCCGCTTATACAAACTTCTTTTAATTCCATCTTGATCATCTTATTATCTTTTTCATATTCAGGCTGTTTATAACAACATAAACCATTATCATCAAGATAATATGCTG
>SDBT01003484.1_pt1 | contig 27187 bp, 48 predicted proteins | sample 2277101 | NCBI WGS metagenome assembly SDBT01 (sample SAMN10404973, study PRJNA504765) | marine sediment metagenome | isolation source: marine sediment core GS10_PC15, 103 cmbsf | place: Arctic Ocean: Southern Knipovich Ridge | collected 2010 | reverse complement strand
TAAGGTGTTTGTGAATTTTAGTCGTAATGGGGTACTGTGTTTAACTGGTTACTTTATTTTTGACTGTTCAATTATTACTGAAAATCTTTTGAGCGGCTCTCGTGCTGGATTAAAAAAAACTTGCCTGAGCTTTTTTAAGACTTTTAATTTTTTAAAAAGTACCTGTTGCCTGAGTTACTTATGGTACCAATTTCCTATTGACTAGAATAGCTTGCTTATGTACCTCGTTTAACAATGCATAAGTTTCTTAGGTAAGTAGCTATGTTTTATGTCTAACAAAGTTATACCGTAATAGCTTATGTACCTTAGTCGGCTATGTAAGTATTATCTTCGCCCTCCAAGAATCCTCCAAGCGCATTGTACCTATTGTAAAACTCTTGCCACGCATCCGGCCAGTGCTGTTTGATCTTTTCAAGATTGTCACTGTCTGCACGTCGCATGAGTGCAAATAGTAGAGCATAGAATGGTTCATCGCGTGCCGAAATGTGTTGTGATAGTTTGTAATCGTAGTGACTCATTGTGTGGTTATACTCCTTTTGCTTTTGTGAGTATGTGATCAATTTTTTCAGGTACTTTCAATCCTGTTAACTTCATAAACTGTGTAACACCGTCTAATGCTTCTAACAATTCTGGTGCTGCTACAATTAGATTTGCATTAGCATCATTCTCATCGTTTGATTGGCGAGAGTTCCAAACTGTAGCGATTGGTGTTTTGTCTTTGCTGCAAAAGACTTGACCATAATTGTTGTGTGTCCACGGTCCTTTGGTGTGCATCGTATTACCTCCTGAATGGGTCTATAACGCCTCACGCTTGATCCTACGTGACTCTGTGAGGTCAATAAGGTCTAGCTGCGGAAACTTGATTTTAACGGCCTGTAGTTGCGCTGGCGACATTCGCACCTGGTAGATGTGCGTTCCATGTGTTCGCGGAAAGTAACTTTCGGCACACATTTCTACAGAGTTTACCGACAGCAGTTTTCGCATTACATGTGGCATGTGTAGTATCGGCATCTCACCAACTACTTCAAGACGTCCTTGTTTGATCATTCGTGTTACTGTAGAAAGCCTTTTGCAGCCGATGATGCTCAATGCTTGCTGCTTGCTGTAGCCGGTTATACCTTCGTATGTGTAGGGTGTCATTGTTATGGCCCCTTTATTGAGATTCTGACTTTGAATGGCAAGTAAGGAACTTCGTCGGCTGCCTTTTGTACCTGTTGGAGTAGTATCCCTCTGAGTCCGTGTGATATAAGTAGAGCTTCGGCTTCCTCTATAAGCTCCTGAAGTTCATCGTCAGTACCCGTGTATTCTGGGTAGCCCTCGATTTCAATCGTTATTTTTGCTAGTGGGTGTAATGGCATGATGTGCTCCTTTAGAATGGAATTTCGTCGTTGTTGCGTTTGAGTTGACCTTCGGCACGCTTGGCATTAGCGTATTCAACGGCTTGATCATATCCTTCATCGTCTTCTGGTTCGGTATATTTTTCTGCCTCAAAATCATTAGGCATAAATACGGATATACTTTTCTTGAGATCGGTGTGAGCTATCCAAGTCATATTTGATGTACGTTGCGTTTCAAAGTTATCCATCGACAGACTTGCTTCAAACAGGTGCGTCAGGTCGGATGCTAAATTGCGTGATGAGTGTACATGTAGGGAGACGTTGACAGTGAGGCCAGTCAGTGTGCTTAAAAACGATTCAAACTCTTTTTGATGTGCTACTAGTAGTTCAAGCTGTTCCCTTGGATTAGGCATCGTGATCTCCTGTTGGATGTTGTTATTCTGGAAAGTCTTCTGTTACTTTGAATGTAAAAGGTGTTGTGTCTGACTTGATTTTGAACATGTTCTCAAGTTCGTATTTGATTTCGTCAGAACTTCGTTCCAAGGCGTCGGGATTGTCATCAAAGTTTTTCTGCAACACGGTTACTCGTATTGTGAATGTTGTGTAGTCTATCATGCGTGATCTCCTGTTGGGTATTCAATTCGTAAGTCGGTGGGTTCGATGAAAAGTGAATCGACTTCTATGCGTGTATCTTTGACCTGGTCACTCATAATTTCTTGAGCTATTGTGCTCGCCCACTTGTGTAGGTCATAGCGGTTCGGCATTGGAGGTAACTGTTTAATCATGTCCTCAAGTACGTAGCGTATGAGGCCAACACTGATACATGCTGTGTTCATACTTGCTTCAAATAGTTCATCGCGTTCTTTTGTTAGCTGCTCGATTTGTTCGTTAAGTTCTGTTTTATTCGGCATTGTTAGGTCCTATGGGGCGAATTTTAAAATCTTCTATATGTCCATTAGGATTCAAGAATCGTGCTTGTTCGGTGGTTAGGTCATTCCAATTGCCTAGATCGACGATAAGCCACTTAGAAAAGTTATCAAGTTTGCTGCTTTCTTCACGTCTAAACTGCTGGCCTGTACTGTATGGAAAGCTTGCGAGTACGTTTGTTGATCGTGTTTGTACCTGTATTGCTAATTCATAAGTTATTTTATTTTCCTCGCTACTAGGGTTACGCCGTTGCCGGTGTGGATGGTTCTGCGGTTCTGCTTGGATACGTCTGTGTCGTCTGTATAGGCTTTGACCGTTCGGCCTGATTGTGCCTCTACGAAGCTCTGTACGGCCTGTACATGGCTGCATGCGCTGTTAGGGTTATACTTGCCCCACTTGCATCCGCAAGTTGCTGTAGAGGCTGCTGTGCGAACGTAGTAGAGATTTCCGCTAGTGCTGTGAATCTTGAAGACCTTCTCGCTCATTTGCTCAACCTGGTGCTTCTTTGATTTATCGGCTATTGCTTGAATGTTCTTAATCATTGTTGACTCTCCTAAACTCTATGCTGTAAGTATATATGCATGTGTTACATTTAGCAATAGGCCAAAGGTACTGTTAGTCTAATTTAAATACACGTTTTGAGGGTATCCACTGACATATAAGAATGTCCCCTTCAACCATTTCTAGTTTGTAGAATGGAGAACCCGTTGCATCAACTTGTTTACTGATCTCACTTGCATAAGCGTGTACATGTTCGGAGGTTCCGTATTCCTTATTACCTAGTTCTATCGTTACTTTGACTGACATTACTTGCTCCTGGGTTTCTTAATATGTAGCTATTGTATATCGGCATGTTATACTTAGCAATAGGATATGGGTACTACAGTAACTAGTGAGACAATTATCCTATTGCTAAATACAACATTCGATTATATAATGTATTCAATAAATCAGAGACACACGGAGAAACGATGACCAACGCGCAGACACTAAAACTAAGCAACGGCAAGACAATGGAAATCGTTAAACTCGGCAAAGCTGCTGGTCGAAAGCATTTCAAGGCTGAGGGTTTTACCCAGTGCCGGAACCCTCATTATATGGAGCGCGACGGAACGATTGTAAACTTTAATTCTATAATGAAGGTCTGGATAGTAAACAGCTAACCCACACTGCTCCCTAGCATATCGGCCAGGAGTAATAACCATGAAAATCTATTGTGTAGTTAATCGAGATTGGAAAGAGGGGGACAGGCTCCCTAAAGAACAGTATTTTACAACTATAGATGGAACGACCGGCTACTTCCGAGATGAGATAAAGCATGGGTTTGTTGAGGAGCTAACAGTGCCATCGTCAATCACTAACGATGTGTTGGTTAAGATTTTGAATGGTGAGAGTTTCATCGAGAAGCGAAGTCAGATTGGATATAAGTACAATCGCAATCAATAAGGAGTAATAGATATGAAGATTCAAAAGTATCAATTGATAGAACGATGTACACAAGATGATTACTCCCCTGGTACATCACGACCAATACTACAACAGGTGTACTTCGATGGTGAGACGTTACGAGCCAGTGATGGATATAAGGCAGTTGTCATACATCCCACTGACATTGATAAGAACGACAAGCCCGGCTATATCTCAATGAATGCTTATGAATACGTATCACTTACTACAGGTGGAACAGTGGTGCATAAGAAGCCGCTTAATCCTCTAATCGAAGCACGCAAAGCGTCAAAGGACTTTAATGACGTTGACTTGATAGTTGATGATAAGGGGGTAAACACATTAGCAGGTAGGTTTAAGTCTGATAGCTTTGATGCATCAACTAAGTACCCTGACTTCGCACCTTTAGTACCTGATGATCCAGGCTATCTGTTCACGCTTGATATAGCACACCTGCTTGATCTAGCCGATACATTGCTTGACATGCAAGGTAAGAAGGGTGGGCGTAGGCATACCGGCGAAGCTCTTGAGTTCTATTGGTCACAGACACACCCTAACTCAGTCATGGTTAAGCCAATGGTACACAAGAGTGTAGTTAATAAAGACTATGGTGTACTCATGGGTATGCAGTCAGGTGAGGAGAATATGTCCGGTGTACTCTCACCTAGAGCTTCAGGTGTAGACAATGCCGACTCTGATCTACCATCTCGTGAAGAGTATCAACGCACCTTAGCTCGGCATGCAGATGTATTGATTGAACGAGACAATGCAATTGAACGTGCGGATCATGTTAAGGAACGATTGATACAAGCACAAGCACGCATTGATGAGTTGGAGGCTCAAGCAAAGCAAGAGCATGGTCAATGGTGCAATCCAGTTGTTACTAACGAATAAGTAGTTATAGCTTATCGGCCCGTACAAATCACACTGAATGGGACATACAATGACGTTACACGAAATACTTCAAGTTGGTGCAGTGGTTATCTCGATTGGTTTAGTAGTTTTTGTTCTTTACTGGGCTTGGCTCATTTTGGAAGCATCGAGCAGAGATGACTAGGAATTGGTTGGTTACTATAGGAGTCGACTACTGATAGTCGGCTTTTAGTTTAACTTCGTTACTTACCTAAGTTAGGTATTTTGTTATCTTATTCATAAGCTACTCATGCATCACAAGCTGATGCCTCAGGTAGTTAGGTACATCAGTCTACAGCTTACATAGCTTTCCTAGGTGTAAGTTCGTTAGGGTATCCAAGTTACATACATCAGTTAGTTATGTACCTAAGAAGGCGATGCAGTTTACAGAAAGACGATATGCGATTTATACGATAACCGATATGAGGGGAAAAAAGTAAAAAATCAATTTGTTTTAACAACACCAACTATTTCAAATGTTTTTGCGTCTAGGCCCGAATCTACAAATAGTGCATTTTTTAGTTTGCTTTTTATTTCGACATTTGATGCAAACGCAACTCTGATTTCGGTAGTACCACTAAATGTTATTCCGTCATATGTAATGCCTTCATATCGAACACGGTAATTCTGTCCAAACACTTTCAGTAGTAAACTCATTGCTGCCTCCAATATCAGGGGAAAAAATCTAAAAACACATCAATAGGGACGGGGAAAAAATTAACTAATATTTAGTGCTTTGTTAATCATCTCTGTAACTTGTGTTAATACATGTCTCATTGAAGAGGCCGATACTGCATCAAGAGTTATCCCTACAACGTTTAATGCTTCCATTGCCAACTTCAAATCTGGTTCTGGAAATACTTCGAGTGGATAATATTTCACCCAAGTTCTAAGACTTTTAAGTATATTTTCAAGCTCAACAATGCGGTTAAGAAGTTGTTCATTTTCTTTAAGAAGATTAACATCGTCTATATGCATTACAGACTCCAATATGGGGGGAAAAAATTTAAAAATACATCGACGAAGCGGGGAAAAATTAAACAGGTTTTACATTTTCAGCAACAATGATAAATCCGTCATAATATCCGTTATGTTCATTGTAATTAACTACAGTAAATTGTCCTTTACTAGTGGAAATAATCAGGAACTGTGATTCTTGTACGTCACTACCCTGAACGGTTGGACCATCTTGCACGTCAGCATCTTGTAGAGTTGCCCCTATGAAATACGCCAAGTCGTCGTCTGAATGCATCCATCTAACTTCACAACAGTTTTGTCCTGCATCAAATAGTTTTATGCATGTATCATCTATAAAGGTAAGTATAAGTGCGTTGTTATCAATACTTAAGTCTTTAAGCTCTTTATTTTTGTTGTCAAGTATCAGTTCGGTAGCCATAAGTTTATCCCTTCGGATGAGTGGCGTTAATAACTATTATGCTCACACCGATAGTGATAATACCTACCACAAAGGTATATACAATAAGTCCTAGTATGCTGAAAGTTATCATTGTGCTCCTATTGACAATATCCACATTGGATTAACAATTCTATAGCTATTCAGTGATTCAAACCACCAGTACAAGGTCAAGTGTAAATGATCCCCAGTGGCGTTACCTGTGGAGTCACTATCTGCTATATACTCACCGTAACCAACAGCATCTCCAATCTGAACCATGCTACTATTATCCTTAAGGTGAGCATACACCGATCTCATCTTTTGCAGTTTGCTGCCAATCTTTATCTCGTGTTCTATTCGTATTGCATAACCGTATGCGTGTTTGGGCGATCTCCATCCTACTTGAAATACTTCACCTGGTGCAATTGCATACACTTTGCCGTTGACACCTGTTCTAATATCTATACCCTCATGTCCATCATGCCAGTGATTAGGGTGATAGAGGCGACGTGGTATTTTTCCCTTGTAGACGTCAGGTCTTGCACCATAGTCACGGGTAATGTAGTGAAAATCGGTAGGCCAATAAAATGCAGGTGGTGGGGAACCGGTCTCCAGTTCTCCAATTATTGGTTGGCCATCTGCATACCATTGATCTAAATCTTTAATTGTTGTCATTGATGTTGTCCTCCCACTCCTTTAACTCATCGACTAATTCACGCATAGCAGTATCGAGGTGCATATCAAGTCCTGCTCCTGTTCTCAATAAGGCAGTAAGATTTCTTTTCCATGCTCGTATCATACCCAATTTCTTTGCAGTGACCTTTTTTCGAGTTGCAGAGTTCGGACCGTTGAACGCTGGTCCAGAAGTCTCACGTTCATTAACTGCTTTCATCTAAATAACTCCTTATGAAGTAACATGATGATTAGCGGAAACAGTGTTATCATTCCGAGCACTAAAACAGGTAGTAACATAGGAATGCTACTAACAAAAAACAGTGCAGACTGTGTCCACACAGTTGCTATTATAGTCAGTAGTAGTATGCTTACTAGTCTCACAATTTTCATAGTGGTAAAGTCCCCTGAGAATTATTTAAGTTAAGGTCTGCTCTTACTCTTTCCACGACTTGTTCAACAATGCCCTGCACAGTACCCCATTCTGTCAAGTTCTGAGCGCCCGTACTATCATCAAGTATGAGTAACAACTGTATAGGAGTCAAATGAAAGTCTCGGCGTAGTTCTTCTATAGTAGCACCTTTCTTGAATGCACTTAAAACTTTGACATGATCAACTTTAGCAATTATTGCTGCGTCTTTGAGTTTCAAGTCTAATACCATAGCGCGTACATGATCATAAGGTATTGCTAATTTAGCAGATATTTCAGTCATAGGCTTGTGTTCAATGTAGTGAAGCAGGCGAACATTTTCCCTTGTCTGATCATTGTAGCGACTCATTACACTTTTTTGCTGACCTCGTGATGTAATTCCCTGATTGCGTCGTAGGTCAATACCGTTTTTGCGAAGTGTCGTGTAAAGACGGTTAGGCCCAATGCTCAACGCTGTATAAATTTGTGTAACAGGAATTACTTTAGGGTCGTCTTGAATATACATTTCAATAATTTCGTCGTCTGTAACCATTGGCTACTCCTAACATGCTCCAGTGTGACAAGCAACTACATATGCGAGTAAGATGACAACACATCCAACTTTATCGGCGCGTTCTGGTTTATAGCTATTACTCGTGGGCTTTCCATTCCCAGTGTGTAGCATCTTCGTCGTAAATTATAAGATCGCTATCAAGAACAGAAACCTTTTCCCCTGGCTTAACTACAAGAACGGTTTTGCCTTCACGACGAAATTGATTAACTACGTCTCGGAGTTGTTGAGATTTGCTGCCTGAGTACACGAACTGCTTATCTTCATTCATCGTTCATTAGCCTTTAGGCTGTCCATCGCCACTGACCCACTCATCCAAGTACGGATTCGGCTCAACTGTTTGTTTCTTAAGAAGGGCTACGTAATCGCCAAACTCATAATTACGTTTTTCGTCTTCGATCCAAACCTCTACAAGCAATCCCCTTGCTGCTGCCTGTACAACAAAACCATCAAGCGCGTCAAGTCCTATCTCTTCAGACTGTGCTGAATGCATACTTAATGTGATAACGTCCTGTCCAAGGGTGTCTCGAAAAAAGTCTACTGCTGATATAACGTTGTTCATGTTAATCTCCTTTTGTAGGTTTGAGTCCTTAGTTTAACCATAATGAACGCTTGATAGCCACCCATTTGCTCCACTACAGATAGCGATTGTATGGAGTCTACAATTTCAGTGATTTCATCTTCAAAATATTTTTCAAGTGTCTTGCCTATCAAGGAATTGATTTCGTCTTGTAATACAAGTGCATCATTGTTACGGATTGCTATCACTTTTTGTCTCATGTTAATCTCCTCTATATTGGTACAATCTCTCGATACCCATTTTGGCGCTAACATCCCTGACATGGGATGTGTATGCTTCTAGTTCCCACAAAACCTTAAAGTCGTCAGGTGCGTAATTTTCACTTATAAAAACGCGGTGTCCTTCTCTTGTCATATTCCTGCACCATTGCCAAAACTTAGGATAATCAAGTTCATGTTTATATCTGGTTGTGCTTAGATAGTATGGTGGATCGCAATAAATGATACTATTTGGAGGTATTGACAGCGTATTGTAAGATGCACACCATAGACGTACCCCTTGTAGGGTTGGAGATTGCTTGACTGCACTTCGATATGCCTCGGCTACGTAATCTCTGCCCTCGGCATCCCTTCTCCATCCTCCCATCCATTTAGCACCATAGCTGAACGCGAACCCTGCGTATCCTTTAAATTCATAATTATCTGATTCTTTAAGCTCTCCATAGTCATGTTCTGTAAAATCACTATTATCTTTAGGTACTTCATTAACATGATCTCTAATAGTTATCAGTGCTTGGATCGTGTATTTATTTACATCTCCTCCCAGTCTATTTCCTTTAACTTTATCTATGAGGTTAGCGCCTCCGACAAACGGTTCTACATACCACTGGTCAGGATTTCTATCCTTAAGTATAAAAGGTAGTAAGTGCTTTGCATATCGTCTTTTACTTCCCATGTATTTCATGTTTGCTGTGCTCTAACAACAATTTGTCTTACGGCCTTGGCAGTATTTTGTATCTTCTTATGTTGTAATAGTTCTTTAATGAACATCGAGAGTCCAATTAAAGCATAGATCAATTCATTCCTAGTCTCAAGTTGATACCAAAGAATAAATAATGCCCATGAAAACACTAGCATTTTTAAAGTTGCTAATTCTTCCCATGCTACTAAATAGTCATGTACTCGTGATACTGGACTGAGCGCAGTAAGTATCAACTTAGCACGGGCGGGTGTGCGCGCAAAGCGCAACGCGATGATGGTTAGCAGCAGTCCTACAATCAACATCGGCAATCCCATACTTGCTAAATTACTAGTGCCATGTGCCCACTCAGTTGTCTGAGTAGCTTTGAACCAGTCTACGTAATGTGGGGGGTAAGCGACTAGCATCAGTCCAGCGATAAGAAAGTCCTTGGGTCGTCGCTGCTTTAAAATAACGGGCAATGCTATGAATAAAAGTTGTGGCTTTAACATTAAGAAGCCCCAAGAGACCGACATACTTCCCACTAATAACAAGTCTACACTCCCCCATGTTAAAGCTTGCAGTGTGAACGGAGAGAGCAGTAAAAATAGTGATTTCTTCCGCGCAAGTATTAGTAATGCGAAACACGATACCGTAATCATAAAAGGCATCCAGATCGAGAATGACATTATCGTAGTCGGTGCTAACAAGTAAGCTAGAAGTGGCGGGTTGAAATAACCCGGTACTAGATACGGAGACATACCGTTGAGTACAGCATTTCCTGCATCGTAAAAAATTTGCCAGTCGATTCCCATTGTAAGTCACCTATTACCTTGTGAAAACACAATCTTTGCAAGCTCCTGTGGGTAAACGGTTCCCGTTGTCGCACATATTATATGAGTATGTGTAAAATGAGTTAACATTATATAGTCTTTTGTTATGGGTCTATACTTTAAAGCAGTAGATTGACCACATGTCGGGCACATTACTTTCATCTAAGCATTCCTATTACACTATGTCTGGAGTATGTAACACCTGATGCTTTACATTTTATGAATGCTGTTCTATAGTCTGCCGAGCTATGAGGCATCATTATATAATCTTTAGTTTCGGGCTTAAAGAGCACAACAGTGGCAACACGTTTACATGTTGGGCATATTACATCGAACACTCCTGTACTTGTCATTGTAATTTCCTTAATAGTATCCAAGTCTGTCCAACTGGATGATGCCTATCTAAAACTTCAAGTGACAATCCTACTTCGTTTGCAGTGTCTTTCATAAACAAGTATGGATATTTAACGACTTGTGGGTATGTCCACTCGGTAGGATTGTCAGCACCGTCTCCATTAGTAGCATTGAAGTATGTTGCTACAAAAATAGATTCTTTGTGCATGACTCCTTCTGCACTTCGCATACATGCCCGTACTTGAGAGCGTGTTGCATGCGAGAAAATTGACTGAGCTAATAGGTAGTCAAACCCATTTTCTGGTGCCTGTTCAAAAAAGTCAAAGTCAAAGGTTTTGTTGAAGGTAAAGAGAGGTTGTTTAAGAGCTTTCATGTCTTGTCCAAGTTCACCTTCAAATCCATCGTGTAGTAAAAACTCATTTGGTTCGAGTCCAAAATATCTAAAAGCGTTCAAATATGGAATAAACAACCTACCTGCACGTAACGATCCACAACCAATGTCTAGGAGGGTGTGCGTCTCTCGCAATCCTAACTCGTATAGGATTACGAATTGTAGTCCCCCCATTACATCATACAAGTTTTCAGGTCCGACATAGCTGCGATAGTTCACGGCTTGACTCCTGATAGTGATGTTCTTGTCCACAATACCATCCAGCTTTGATGTAAGTGTTATTGACAGATTCGTAAGCTTCTGCCTCGGAAGATGTTCTATATTTCCATCCTATAAGGTTTGTGGTAAATTTATTATCTGTACGTGAAATTATTGCTATTTTTGTACAACTACATATTACTTTATAAGATTCATTCATTTTATCTCCATTACTTCGTTTCTCGACCAGTCACCGTAAAATACAAATAATACAAAAACTATTATACCAATCTTAGTATCAAAAGTCAAGGGGCAAATAGTTGCTTTTTGATACTTGATTATATTATACTCGGTGCATGACTGGTGCATCAGTACGTGAGGTATTAAGACTGTTCGATGAAGAGGGCCTTACTGCCAGGGGCGTGTGCAAAACACTTGGCGGAAATCTTTCTGAGATTGAGGCAGTACGCATTTATGTTAACCACACAACAGGTTGAAACTCCTTGGATTCAATTGGAAGGTGAGCCTGATTTGTGGTATGGGCGGTTTGTTAAATATGCAAAGCCTTTTGGTTACGAGTTTACAAGCAAACGGGCGTATCGATTATTCCAGTTTGATCAGTCAAGAGCATTAGCGACAACGCTTGACGCCGACGCGTTGATCTTTTGGGAAAAAGAGGCAGAACGTTGGGACTGGGAAAAGCGTTCTAAGTATAGTGCAGATGAAGAAGCCGTTATAACAGAAGCTGTTTGGAAGCAAAGGCAGCTTGAGTTGCTTGAGCGGGATTGGCACTTGGGAGATAGTTTGCGTAATATGGTTGAACTTGTGATTAAGCAATTCCAATCACATATCGAGACTACTGAGGAAGGAGCAAAACCAAAAGTAAGTCTTCAACATGTGGTTGCAGCAGCAAAATTGTCAAGTGATACTCAGCGAATAACTCTTGAGATGCCTACTGAAATTAAGGAACAACGATCAAAGAAAGTCGTACTGTATTTACCAAAAGTGGAGGATACTTCCGATGGACCCGACATTATTCTTGAACAGCGTAGTGACACTATCAGCAGCGACAGGGACAATGACAGTAGCAGTCCCAATAGCCGTAAACTTATTGAAGCGCCTAGGAGTAGTGACTGACGGTACGTCCGCTCAGTGGCATAGGGCACTTCAATTACTAGTATACACGGTTGTTGGATCGGCTGGGTTGTTTAGCATTAACTTTGGACCAATTGATACTGTCGTAACGCAGACGGCCCAAATCGTTGCACAGCTTTTACAATTGGGTATTTTGTTTAACGTTGGACCTAAAGTGCATGACAAGGTACTTCGTGGCAAGCCTGTAATTGGAGAAACGTTTTCCATCTTACCTGCACCTTAACATTCAACCTCAGTCTTGGTCGCACGACGCGCTATCCGACAAAATCACCAAGACCGTACTGTGAGGGAAAATAATAAACTAATGCGTCGCACAGAGCGAGTGTGCGTACATGGTTCTTAGTCAAGAGTTTAGAAATATTTCAGAAGCGGTTAGTGGTAACATCTCGTTTTTAGGGATGGTAATCTTGGGCTTAGTTAACAGTGCAGATATAGTTTCAAAGATAGGAGTTCATGACGTTCCGCCTATCCCAGCGGGAATGCCTCCCTTTATAAATGATGTTACTACCGTTGGAGGAACATATCCTTTTCCGGTTTCAGCACAAACTACTACATTGGTTAGTACCAGTGCTGATGACATTGAAGGTGGAATTGGAGTACGAAGTGTAAGAGTAGAAGGTTTGGACAATGATTATAAAATTGTTGTTCAAGAAGTTTCTACAAACGGTACTAACGATGTTGAACTGCCTGTTGATTTGCTTAGAGTTAATGATGTTAGGGCAGAGGCAGTAGGATCAGCAGAGTTCAACCTTGGAAATGTTACTGTTTCACATGGGGTTAATGTATTGTCTACAATGCCCCCATTTTCAGGACGTGACAGCAATAGTGTTTACACCATACCTAACGATTTTAGTAGTGCTTTTGTTCTAGTCTGTGGCATACAAGCAACGCCATTAAAGAAAGCAAAAGAGGGTCAAGTCTCGTTTAACTTATTCGTTCGTATGCCTGGGATTGCTTGGAGGACATTACGACCTATGGTAGCTAGTGTAGAGGGCACATCGTCGCCTACTCCATATGCAGCAATTCCTGCGGTTCTTAAGCCAACAACAGATATTAAGTGGAACTCTGTATCAGGAATGGATGAAATTGGAATCCTTGCTTACTATTCGCTGTTGTTGATGAAATAATATGTCATGGAAGCCAAATCCTGGTCCCCAAACAAAGTTTCATAGTTCTAATGCATATGAAGTTTTGTATGGTGGTGCAGCGGGTGGAGGTAAGACAGAATCGTTATTGATGGAAGCTCTTAGATACATCCATGTGCCTGGTTACGCAGCGGTTTTGTTTCGTAGAACGTTTGGAGAGCTTAGGCAAGCAAACGGTCTGATTGAGCGGTCAAGAGTTGTTTGTCCAAAGTTGGGTGGAAAGTTTAATGAACAAGAACACATTTGGCGGTTTGAAGGGGGCGGTGTGCTGATGTTCAGCCATCTTGAACATGCCAAAGACAGAACTAAGCATGACTCTGCTGAATATGCCTTTGTGGGATTTGATGAGCTTCACACATTTTTAGAGTCACAGTACGATTACTTAGGGTCAAGGGTTCGTACTACAGCAGTTGATCCTCATACAGGTAAGGTTGTACCTGCAAGGATGCGAGCGGCTACGAATCCTCCATTTACTCAGGAAGGGATGTGGGTAAAAGAAAGGTTCTTTGATAAGCTGACTCCTTTTGAAACAAAGTGGTTTGCTAAGATTGAGGACGTTGATACTGAAGTACCTAGTGATTACAGGAATGCGCTATCGAGAGTATTTATTCCTGCAAGAGTATTTGATAATAAAGTATTAATGGAAGCCGATCCAGGGTATATTGCGCGATTAGAAGCTCTTCCATTTCTTGATAGAAAGCGATTGTTGGATGGTTTGTGGGATGTTCCTGTTAAGGGAAATGTTTTTAGGAGAGAATGGTTCGATGGTAGGATTCTTAAAAAGGCTCCTGAAGGACTTAAATGGGTTCGATTTTGGGATTTAGCAATTTCATTAAAACAGAAAGCGAGTTTTACAGCCAGTCCGCGTGTTGCTATGGATGAGTCTGCTAATTTATATATACGTGACATGCTTCGATATAAAAAGTCTTGGCCCCAATCCCGTATAATTATGAAAACTACTATTTTAGATGAGAAAGAAACAGTTCAACATGGCATTGAAGCAAAATTGCACGGTCAAGCAGCGGTTGAGGATTTTAACAACGATCCTGATTTGGTACATCATAGCATCGTTCCTGTACAAGTAACTGTTGATAAGTTAGTAAGAGCGTTGCCATGGTCGGCAAAAGCAGAACAAGGAAAAGTTTTTTTGGTTGACGGTCCATGGGTGAAGGCTGCATTAGATGAGTTTGAAGTTTTCGATGGGCTGTCTAATACATTTGATGATCAAGTTGACGGTGTTAGCGGGGCTGTACAAATGCTAACTGGGCCTAAATGGAGAAGTCCCAAATTTATGCATCTTGCTCAAGGGATGAGACTTTAATGATTGCTCCCTCACCAACTACTGAACTGGGAGAACGTCAGCAACAATTACCTCCGTTTATTACTAGGTATGTACCACAATGGTCTACACCTATTTGGTTACAGTCAGCAGCGTGGCGTAGGGTTGTTCGTCAACAGCCTGTAGCTATTGATTCACGAGATTTTATTATAAGTTCAGTGGCAGCATTACCTTGGAGAATAGTTGCAAGAGAAGCCGAGGATACAGATAAGCATCAAACGGAGATTGATTACTACACTACCTTATTTGAAACTCAAGATGGTGGTTACTTGAATCATATTGAGTTAGTTATGCAAGACATGCTCGATCTTCCCTTTGGTGGAGCGGCTGAATTAGGTAGAGAGAATGATTCTCCAGAAGGACGTGTGCTGTGGATTAAGCACATCGACGGGGGGACTCTCTTTCCTACATATAGTAGTGATTTTCCTGTAGGTCAACGTATTAAAGAGTTAGCAGAGCGTCCGGTCTATTTTCCAGAACACGCAATTGCGCGTGCGTATTATACTCCCCGACCTGAAATTCTACGTCGGGGGTGGGGAATGGCTCCTCCTGAAAAAATATTCCTTGCAATTCAATTGCTCTTTAGGGGCGATGCATATTACGCTAATCTGCTAATTGACACTCCTGAAGCAGGGATTTTAGACTTGGGTGATATGAGTGCTACAGCCGCTCAATCTTGGCTTACGTCTTGGCAAGACATGATGCTTAACGAAACGAACGCCTTTAAAGTTCCTGTATTATATGAGCATACCACCCCTTCAAAGTACATCCCATTCGGACGATCTCCTGTCGAGTTGTCTTATGAAAAGACAACATTGCGTTATGCTCAGTTTGTTGCATCAAACTATGGAGTAACTCTTCCTGATATAGGTATTATGGAAGGGGATATGGGAACACTGGCCGGGACGATACGTGGCGAGCGCAGAACTAACAGAAGTGGACTTGCAACTGCGCGTCAAAAGATTACATATTATCGTAATCAGATGTTACCTGAGTTTCTTCGCTTTGAATTGGTTATTCAGGATGATGAATTATTGGTTGCAAAAGGCAGGGCACGACTAGCAAACGCAACGGCAGTGAAAAGCTTGGTTGATGCAGGAATACTTACTACGCAAGATGCTCAAGAACAGTTAGTTGCAGACGGCTTGATCACGGTTCCTTTAGAACCCATGCAAGAGGTACAAGCATTACTTAATCCTGATCCAACTCAGGGCGTTAAGGGATTCTTGCGCCCACCCGTACCGGCGTCTGAGGGGGGAGAGGGAGAAGTTACTGCACGAGCACTGTTTAAGCCTTTTCTTGAAAATGCAACTCTTCTTGAATTTCAACGCCTATCAAGAATTGTTGAAAAGAAAGTTGGAGACTTGGCTGTTACTGCTAAAAACACATTGAAACCTCAAGACTTATTACAATGGCGTACTAACCTTTCAAAACCACAAGCAATGGGGATTGCAGGAGTAGTTATCGATGTTGAGCGATCTGTATTCAATACTCTAGTTAGTGAACTAGAGTCAAATACTTGGTGGAAGCTTGACGTAGATCATTCGTTTGTTAGCATCTACGAAGATACGATCAAGTCAGTTGGCGAGGCGTCTGTCGATCATGCATATATTGAGGGGGGGCGTGTGCCTGCCTTTGTAGCAGAAAAGTCTGTACTTAAAGATAAGAGTATTGTCCAACAACTTTCTAAGTTTACTTATGAAGCTGTTGAACGGGCAAACGCACAAATAATGCAAATGCTTTCTCGTGAAGTCGTGTTGGCGACGTTGACCGAGCTTTCAAAAGAGCGCCAAGGTAGTGCGGCTATGATTGCTAAGGATGCATTTTTTGACAAACTGGGTTCAATTGTGGGTGCTCTTGATACTGAAGTTGTTACGTGGATAAGAGATTCTGTTATAAGCCAGATGATACCAGAGGGTGTCATCCCAGAAAAATTATGGAGTGGAGAGTAAATCATGCAGCAGATTAAGCAGTTGATGCTACGAATGGGTAATCAAGCCAATCTTGAAGAAGGTATTATGACGGGTGAGATGGCAGATGCTCACATTCAAAGCTATCTGAATCATGGATATAAGTTGTTTGCAGTCAATCCAGGTGGAATCGATCAGGGTACTAGCTCGATAAGTATTCATTATGTTCTTACACTTGACAATGATGAACTTCATATTGGAATGGATGTTTCTCGTGCTCAAGATCAAATCGATGAAATGGTCGGAGAGATTGATGGAAATAGCTTGAAGTGGCGCACGCCAGAAGAGGCATCAGTTTCTGCATGAATCCGTCACTCGTTATAGTGTATTTGGTATTGGGTAGGCTGTTTATTTGGACGTTACAAATTGCCAGTCCAGTGCGTTTCTTTACAGATCGAACCAAGTTCACCTCTGAGTTGTTTGAATGTGATTTTTGTTTGGGCTTTTGGGTGTTTTGGTTGATAAGTTCATGGACGGGGGTCAACTTTATATATGAGTTGCCCCCAGTCCCCGAATGGTTTAGTTATTTTATAACTGCACTTATTAGTTCATTCGTTGTTCATGTATTTCGTATTGGATGGGAGACTAAATTTCATGTCTAAGAAAACTCAATCAACAGCACCAACAACTTTACCAGACGATGCAAAAGCTATCTATGCCGCTGCATTTAATCATGTGCCTAGTGATAACGTTTCTGAGGCTGCAAAGTTTGCTTGGAGTACAGTTAAACGTGCATTTTATCAAGTTGACAATCAGTGGGTAACGAGAGATGAGCATCTTGGTTTACAAGACGTTAATTCTTTTGAGGCATCGGATAATACGAAGCGTAATAAAGATGATAAAGATGTAAATTACATCTCAGACTCTAGTGGTTTTCAGCCATGCTCCGACTGTCGTTTTTTCTCAAACCGTATCTGCGAGCTTGTCGCTGGAGACATTGACCCCGCAGGTACTTGTGATTTGTATGAGCCTATTAGGACAGTCGGAAGCATGTCTGTTCAACAGTTATCTTTTAATATTACGAAGGCATCGTTTAATAAAGATACACAAGAGTTTAGATGGGGGGCCGTGTGCAGCGACACCGATCCTGACTCATACAATGAGAAAATGTCTCTTCCTCTGTTCAAAGACTTTATAGAGCGCATTGATAAAAATGTTGACGCTCCCATAGAAGTTTCATCAGACTTTTGGAAGGGGGGGATGCCTTATTTAGGGGTTAGTCATTATCTTGATCAAGATGGTGGTGCGGTTGTTGGACCAACTCTTGAAATATATATCGATGGCAAGTTTTTAAAGGCAAAAGGTCGTTTTGAAAACGAGAAAAACCCTGAACTTGCGATGGCAGCGTATAAAACGATTCGTGCAGAGTTGGTAACAAAAACACCTCCTGATGATAAGATCAGGATTTCTATTGCCTTTGTGGATTGGAAACACTCACACGATGAAGGGGACTTTCTTTTTGAACGATCAGATATTAAAGAGGTTTGTCCCCTTTGCATTGTTGGAGTTCCGGTATATGAATATTTAGCAGGTCAGTTAGTTCACTTGGCATTAACACGATCACCTGCAAATGTACGTACAGATATGTTACTTGAGGAGAAATCAATGACTACAAAATATGAGGACGCGGAAAGCATTGTTGGTAAGGAGCTTGCAGACAAGCTAGATAAGCGAGCTAAAGAGTCCCTTACCAGTAAAAGTGCTGTTGTCGTTAAGTCCGAACACATAGACGACTTTTACACTCACGGTGGTTACTACAGCTTTGGAGGTGCTCTGACAATCACAGAGGCTCTTGAGTTTGAGGAAGCCGCTCAACGCGAAGCCCGTATGTATGATCTGTGGTATATGCTTGAAGCAGTCATGGAGAATATCATATATGCGGAACTTGATGACGTGCCCGACAAAGCCGCCGCGATGTTGGGTGCCATTGAGGACTTTAAATCACACATAGAAACCAGTGTACTGGTCAAAGAATCTACGTTGTCTGGTATGTTGGAAAGGATGAAAGACATGTCTACAAATACAGTTGTTCAGGAGCCTACTACGCCTGATGTTGTAGTAACTCCTTCAGAAACACATGTACTTGACCCTTATATGATTGCCCTCAAAACTAGTTTGGATATGGCCCTTGCGAATCCAGCAGCGGGCCGCGAGAATATGTTTGAAGCAATCCAGGGATCAATCAATAATGTTGCTGCTGTAATGAAATCAGCAGTCGAAAGTGCAACTCCACATGAAACACAGACTAACAACCTTGAGAGTCTACGCGAAGCGGTGCGCTTGGAGTTGGCTGCATATCCTGCACTTCAAGCACTACCTGCTCAGTCTGCACAAGCTTCCGCAATCCCAGTAGCGCGTGCGCTTCAGCCTGGAGTTCCTCCAGTTGCAGTTCCTAACGGCGCTGCTCAAGCTGTAGTACCTGCTGCTCCAGTTGTAAAAAGTAACAGCATTCAGGACCTTGTTAATAAGTCGGTTTTAGGTTCTGCGCGCGCATCAAACTTGCGAGGTGAAACCAATGTCTGAGCTAATTACTCCTACTATAGGAGAGAAAGTTTTGGATATGGCTGGAAATGGGAAAGAAGCATTTCCAATCGTAAGTCGTTCGGTTGATCCAGTTATCTTACCTCAACCATATGCATCGCCGTCAGATTTCGCCGCTCAGTATCCAACGCCTTTAGATACTACCGAGATCATCGCCATGTGTGAGGAGATTACTGCATGGCAAGCGACCCCAGTCTTGGGTACTTCACTGCGAGATGTAACATGGCGTGAACTTAACTCACTTGCTTTTACTTCTGGTACTCAGGAAATTAGCTTTGCTGATGGTGAGTGCCCGGAAGAATACGAGCATGATGGCACGAATACAACCATTACGCTTAAGAATATCGGCGCTAAAAAGAGCCTGAGCATTAGTGACATTATGCACAGTGCTGCTGTTGCTGCTGCTAATTGGAATGGCATTAACACTCTCGTTGGAGGTATTCCTGTAGGTCAGGGTGTACCAGGTGGAAGTGATATGCCAACGTTCCAAGAAGAAGTTGTGATGGACGTGAAAGCTAAGGAAGTCCGTCTTGCAATGACGCTCGTTCTGAATGGTGCAGATAACTTGCTACTCAATGGTAGTGTAGCTGGCAACTCACTTGAGTTCGATGGTCTAACGGTACAGTTGGACTCTTCAAGTGACGCACACTCCAACGACAACTCGGCGTCTGGTACGTTTAGTGCTACTGCGTTTGACCGTTTCTTGTCGGAGTCGTGTGCAAAGCCAACACAGCTTTGGGGTCATCCACAAGCGATTCAGGAACTTCTGTCAGCTTACTTCCAGTTGGGTTTCCAAGGTTCACAGATCGTGAACTATGGTCCAGGTGGTGATCGCATTACTCCTGGATTCAACTTTGCAGGGTTTGTCAATACGGGTGTTGGTAGAATGGCAGTTGTTGCGGATAACAACTTTGCTCGTACTGACATTGCAGGAGGCGCGTTCCAGTCTGACATCTTTGCACTTCGTATGACGCATAATGGAGTGCCATTGGTGTATCGACTTGATCAGATTCCTCTTTCAATGAACGATCTTGTGCCGGGTTGTACTGCAATTCAGTTCCAAATCTGGGCTAAAACTGCGATGATCGTAAAGCACAAATGTGCCCACGGTCGGTTCACAAGTCAGTTTACTGGACGCATCGTTACTACTTGTCCAGTGATTCTTTAGAAGTTATCGAAGCAACCACGAACGTGGGTTTAAGCACTGTTAACAGTTTGCTTCGGTTTCTTTATCCTCCTTTGATATGAGGATGAGAGTAGTCCCTAAGCTCTCATCCTCAGAGGATGTTGTCTTTAGACCCTGCCTCCATCGCGTGGCAGTCTTGTCTCACTGGTTGATGACTCTCCTCAGTGGGGCAGGGTGTGGAGACAACATGTTATTAATTGCAGTTAGACGTAAACGGTTAGGAAGAAAGCTCATTACTTTAGGTAACGGGCATCAGTATGTATTTAGTACAAAAGTTAATCTTAATATTGCCTTAGTTGAAGAGGACGATGTTGAAGCATTACTTGCAATAAAAGAGTCTTGCTGTGGCAGTCGTAGAAAACTTGGTTATGTATTACCTACTACGTCGGAGATGCATAAGTGGAAGAACGCATAATTTCTATCATTTTAACGGTCTTTAACAAGAGTGCGTTGGTCAATGGTTTCTTTTTACAAAAGGCTGTACAGATACTTCCTCATGAGTTTATTATTGTAGATAATGGTTCACGTAAAGCTACAAAAGGAGTATTGGATTATTTGGCGCAAATGGTTGATAACATACGAGTTGTCTACAATGATAGTAATCTCGGGTTTGGTGTAGCCAATAATATAGGTGCAATCCATGCTCACGGTGAAATTTTGGTATTTACTCAACCTGATGTACAGCTTAAAGGAGACATTACCACACTACTATCAGAAAATGTAGTTGATGGAAAGCTATACGGCCATGTTCTTTATGATCATGATACTGGGTGGAACGTCTTTCGTAAAGACGGTCAAAAAGTAACCGTACCATATTTAGCAGGTTACTTTCTAGCATGCACTATGAATACGTGGGAAGAGTTAGGAGGGTTTGATCCTATTTATTGGCCTGCTGATTTTGAGGATGTAGATTTATCTTACACTGCAACGCAGAAAGGCATTGAACTAGTAACGCTCCCATTTACGATTTCACATCCTAATTTCGGCTCTACTTGGGCACAGTTCGATGATCGTGTCGGATATACGATTAAGAACAGAACAAAATTTATGGATAAGTGGGAGTTTGATAATGAGTGAAGCTGATGATATTAAAGTTATACGTGAAGATATAAAGTGGCTTAAAGATATTTTAACTATTGGAACAGATAAACGTCTTGGAGTTCTTGAACGATTGTCATTACTTGAACAGACAAATAGATTGACGGGATTAATAATTAATGTACTTGTCGGAGTGGGATCAGCAGTTGGAGTAGGATTGCTATTACGATGACAACTAAAGTAGTAATGAGTGGAATTTTCTTTCCAATGGCAATACTTCGATATTTTGAAGCTGCGTTGAAGCGCAATGACGATGTTGAACTATGTACAGTTGGACCGTTTACTGGTAGAAAAATTCCTTGGCAAGGTGGGATGGAACTTGATGAGCGTTATGCGCTTGCTCCTGACATTATACTTCCTCCAGGTGCTCAAGTTCCGTTTGCGTATGTTGAAAAGAAGTTACCATGGACGCCAGACGTTTGGATTCAAGTTGATGCTGGATGGCATATTAAAGGGCATACAGTGTCCAAGAATACGAAAAATGTATTCATTGCAACTGATCCTCATTGTCTTGATTACAGTTATCAACGAAATGTTGCTGATCACTTTTTTTGTACACAAACACCTTATCAAAAGAACGGTGATCACTTTCTTCCGTATGCCTATGATCCTATTTGGCATGCATGGCACGATCATAAGAAAGAACGTCCTGCTGCCCTTGTAGGAATGCGGTATCAAAATAGAGATATGTTGGTTGCAGCAATAGCAGGTCAAAAGATAGATGTACTTTATCAAAATGGCCCTGTGTTCGAAGAAGCCAATTCAATCTACAACACTAGTGACATTGGACTTAATTGGTCATCATTATTAGATACAAACGCGCGATGTTATGAGGTAATGGCAATGTCGTGTGCAGCAGTTCTGAATCGTACTCCTGATTTGATGGACATGTTTGTAGAGGAAGAACACTTTTTAGGATTTACTACCATTCAAGAGGGCGTAGCTCAAGTTAAACGTCTTATAGCTGATGATCAGTTACGAGGGAGAATTGCTAATGCTGGACGAATTGCCGTTGGGCCTCACACTTACGATGCCAGAATCAAAACCATCCTTGAAACCGTTGTCTGATCAAGGCGAAGCCGTGTGCGAACTTGGGTTGTTGGAAGAGTTTGCTGTTGAAATGAAAGAGTGGTTAGCAATTATTCGTAAGGACATAGAGGAAAATTGGTAATGGGTCTTGAAAGTAGAGAACTGTTTAAACTTCCAAGTGGACTTGTCGTCTTTGATGATGGAGAATTTGACGTTGTTCGTTCGTATTGTACTGGAATTGGACTTAATTTAGGATGTGGTATAAGGCAGCCTAACGAAGACATGTTAAGAGTTAGTATTGCTGACGAGCATAATGGATACGACGCTCCGGCACAAGTAGTTGACTTCAATCAGGAATTACCGTGGCCCGACGGTGTATTTAACTATACATTTATGTCTCATTCTTTAGAACATGCTGATGATATTGAGTTTACACTAAAAGAAGCAAGACGTGTATCAATTAATCATGTTGTGATTGTGTGGCCTGATAGTCGATGGACTGCATTTGATCATGATCATACACTGCTAACGGGTACTGGATTGTTACGACGTATAATTGCTGCTAACTATGAAATAATATTTGCAGCAGAAACGCAGCCTAATTGGTCGTATGGAGTTGTTTACAAATGATTGTTGTTGTGATTGGAATGCATAGAAGTGGCACAAGCATGGTAGCGGGTATACTTGACAAATTAGGTATTTCAATGGGTCCTAATGTTGAAGCTAACGCACAACAGGCAAAGCATAATGCATTAGGTTATTATGAAGACAAATCATTCATGGCCTTGAATGAACGTATCTTAACTCGAAGTAATCGAGGTTGGGCAGATATTCCTGATCCGTTAAAGCTAGGAAATGCGTGTGCGTCCTTTAGAGGACCTGCACTTGAACTTATCCAATCACGAATGGCAGCTAATGAGTTTTGGGGATGGAAAGACCCGAGAACTTGTTTAACACTTCCTACATATTTTGGAGGACTTGACACAAAACATACTTTGATTATACGAGTGGAGCGTAGTAAGTTAGCAATTGTTAAATCATTATTACACCGCGAAGCTAGACACGGAATGAATGAAACGTTAGCAAGCAATCTTGTAGACTCCTATGGAGCACATGCTACTGTCAATACTGCACGCTTTAAAAAGACTGTTGTCTTTCAATATAGTGATTTTATGACAGCTTCAAAATTAACGATCTCGGCGTTGGTACATACGCTTAATCAATGTGAGTATGAGCCAACGACCTTTCAAATAACAGATGCTGTTGCTCATATTCGACAGGATTTGAATCATCATGGCATTTAAAGCTAAAGTAATTCCGATCATTCGTCATAGGGGAGAACCACAAAAAGCTACAACTCTTAATGGTGTAGATGTAGAACGCGAGCAGAACTTATTTGTTCTTGCAGATAGTTACAACAAATTTTTTGAGGTAGTTCAATATGACGACCATTTTGTATATGACAACCCAACACCACAGCAACCATCTTTTATGTGTACATGCGGAGCGCCAGCAGTATTGATCCCACCAAATACTACTGAGAGTAAGTTTTACTGCATGCATCATTATCAGTATGGCACACATACTACAGGAGGAACTAAATGGCAATGAAAATAGATATTTTATGCAATGACGGATCGCCGTTGAAAGTAATCCCTTCAGATATTTATGATCGTGGAGTTGGAGGGGCAGAACTTTCATTGTTAACCTTTGCTCCAAAACTTGCGGAAGCCGGACATCAGGTGCGAGTGTATAACAATCCTATAGAGATAGGAACACACAAGGGAGTTGAGTTCCTTAACGTTAACCAATATGCACCACGCGAAGCGCGTGACGTTGTTATCGCATTCAGATCACCCAATCCATTACTTGCTTCATCAAAAGGACGTAAGATATTTTGGTCATGTGATCAGCAAACAGCAGGCAACTACGCAACAGACATTATTCCAATTGTAGATCACACGGTAGTTATTTCACAGTTTCACAAGGACTACTTTGTTAATAGATACAACTGGCCCGAAAACAAGATGACTGTACTTGATTTGGGCGTAAGAACTTGGGAATACGCAACAAGGATTCCTAAATTTCCAGGTCAAATGATTTATTGTAGTGTGCCAGATCGAGGTCTTGAAATACTTCATAAAATGTGGCCTGAAATTAAAAAACGTGTGCCGCATGCATCACTTGTTATTACAGCAGACTATCGTTTGTGGGGCGTTAACTATCCAGGAAATGAAAAGCATGTTGTTATGTGGGCAGGTCAACCTGATGTACGTTTTTTAGGAATGATTCCTCGCAAGCAACTTGTACAAGCTCAATTGCAATCAGAAATTCAAGCCTTCCCCTGCACTTACGATGAAATGTTTTGTATTGCTACTGCTGAATGTCAAGTTGCAGGCGCTGTGCCAATTACAAGTACTATAGGAGCACTGCTTACAACAAATCGTTATGGTCTTCAAGTTGTAGGTGATCCACAGAACGAAGACTGGCAAAAAACATTTGTTGATAGATTGGTTGTATTATTTGAGGATCAATCAACTTTGAACTTTTATTCAAATTTATGCAGGGACGGAGGATTAGTAGATTTCGATTGGAACATGCTTATAGTAGCTTGGGAGGGTATACTTTGCGGATAGTCTACGTATCTGAATTTGTCTTTACGGGTTCGGGGTATACACATATCTCACAAAACATATGCGAACAACTTGTGAATTGTGGTCATGACGTAATTGCGCTTGGTATTGGATACAAAGGAGAAGAGCATCATTTTCCTTTTGGTATAGTTCCAATCTCAAGAATGGACTATGCAAACCAAGTTGAAGCAACATTACTTAACATGAAGGATAGTAATTTAGTTGATCACGTAATGGTTGCACTTGATATGCCAATGCATGAAAAATTTGTTCCAAAGTTTGATGACTCATTGGGTCTTCCTTACTCAGGAATTTTTCCAATTGAAGCTCCTCCAGTAACTAAAAAGTGGGCAGCATGCATGGCATCAATGGAGAATGCATTTGTTATTTCTAACTTTGGAATGAAGGCATGCCACGCGGCAGGCGCGAAGGGTGTGCAGCACTTACCTATTGCAGTTGATACTAAAGCATGGAAACCTCCCACTGTGGACGAACGTAAAAAAATTCGTGAGTCATATGGATTTACTGAAGATGACAAAGTTGTGCTAACGGTTGCTGACAATCAAGAAAGGAAAAACTTACCTGCGTCTTTTGATATAATATCAAGAGTGGATGGAGTTATTTATTTGTTGGTAACTCGAACAGAACTTTATGCAGGATGGAACCTTCCTGAATTAGCAGATCATTACGGGATCAGAGATAGAATGGTTCCATTCGAGCGGGGCATCTCATTTGCAAGGTTATGGGGATTATTTGCAGCCGCTGATGCGTTTCTTATTACAAGCAAGGCTGAAGGGTTGGGAATGCCTGTACTTGAGGCAATGTCAATGGGCGTGCCAGTCGTTGCTCCTGAACATACAGCCTTTAAGGAACATCTCAGTCTGGAAAGAGGTTATCTGTTTGATAGTTCAACTCAGTACATTGGACCGTTTGGTAACGAGTATCGCTATCTTGCAAATACTGAATATGGGGCGAAGATGTTAAAACATGTGTTATATGATGCTGGGAACGCGCGAACGCTTGCAGTTAAGGATGCACACGCCTATATAGAATCTCGTACATGGGACAGCGTTAAGGAGATACTATGTTCGACGTTGTAATTCCTACATACGGTGGTGCAGAGCTTCTTACTCAGGCTGTTGACGCCTTGCCTACTGAGATGAACATAGCAATCATTGACGATGCCGGACCCGAACAAAAAGAAATACAGCAAATTGCTCTTGATCGTGAGCACGTTCGTTATTTCAGGCGTAAGGAAAACAAAGGATTCCCTGCAACTGCTAACTTTGGAATGAGTAAAGTCGGTAACGCAAAGTTTGTATTGCTCCTAAACTCCGACGTAATTTTAGAGCCTAATGCGCTTGACGTTCTTTATAAAGAAATGGAAGACCCTGATGTGTGCATTGCGGCTCCGATGTTGGTATTTCCTGAAGCGTCTGAGTGGGGAACTCCTGGGGCGATTCAGCACGTAGGAATGGCAATGAATGTACAAGGTCAGCCACTACATTTGTTTGTGGGTTGGAGTGTTGAAAATAAACGTGCAGTTGTGCGTCGTGAACTTACTCTCGTTACGGGTGCATGTATGCTCATTAGAATGTCCACATGGAAACAAATAAAAGGTTTTGACCCTGCTTATGGAAAAGGCACATATGAGGACATTGAATTTTGTTATATGGTCAAAGCTATGGGTGGAAAGATAGTATGCAACCCCAAAGCGCGTGGTATTCATTACGTAGGCCAATCTGCTAAAAGAGTTGGGGGATATGACCTATCTCGCAATTATCAAATTTTTAGGTCACGATTAGGGCAGTTAATGCTGCATGACGATTACTTATATTGGTAGGAAAGTATGTTATATCCATATACTACACCACTGATTTTAAATGACGTAACCTTCGCTGAATTTGGTGGAGAAACTGGTACTGCTACCGTTTCCCAACGGCAATCGGCTTACGTGATTGCAGAATTTCAAACAAGTTATTGGGTGCAGTCATTTTTGACTGACACAATCATTACAGGTGAACACAAGTGGTATGGAACTGGGCGTGTGATTGAATTGCGTTGGGGACGTGTAACTGATATTGGTGGTGTACAATTTATACACGCAAACACATGCGTGCAGCGAGAAGACATTTTTGAAGGCATAGGCTATATACGAAACTCCCGTG
>SDBT01003483.1_pt1 | contig 27187 bp, 21 predicted proteins | sample 2277101 | NCBI WGS metagenome assembly SDBT01 (sample SAMN10404973, study PRJNA504765) | marine sediment metagenome | isolation source: marine sediment core GS10_PC15, 103 cmbsf | place: Arctic Ocean: Southern Knipovich Ridge | collected 2010 | reverse complement strand
GATTTTCTAAAATCCCGAAAACGGATTGCGAAGAAGGGTTTGGTGTTGTCTGAGGAGGATCTCCGAAATGCAACAGACAAGAAGCCAGAATGGACTGCCAAGCGCCTACCCAAACAGGTAATCTCGCAAGGGTTCATGAGCAAAAAAGAGTATAAAATAGCACACTTAGCAGATGGTTTTCATACAATTTCTGAAATTGCTGAGGAGAGTGGTAATCCAGTGCCGGAGATTCAGAATATTATAAACAATTTGGACAAGTTACAGCTCCTTGCTTTTATAGAGATAAAATAGAGCCCGCGCTGATTTTTGAAAGTAGGTTGGATTTTTACTTTCCTTTCATTTCCCAGCTTTATTTATTCTTGAAGGTTCATCCACACCCGTACTATATTAAAAAACTTATTTAAAGTTCTTTTCTTGCTATTTTTTTTTTCATGATTTAAATTAATGTACTCGAATTTTGTAATTATTGATTATTAGATTTGATTATTACATTATTTTACTAATTAATTATATGAGAAATGTTTTATTCGAGAGAAGCCATTAGTTTTAAAGAACATTCACTATAAATAAAAATGTTTTTGAAAATTGTTTTATTTATAAAATTAAGATGAATGTAACTAAAATAGGAGACAATATTTACGAAATAGCTCCGAAAACGTTAATGACTCGTGTTAGAGGTAATATTGAGAAATTTAAGATGCGAGTTCCGGTCAAGATTTACGCTAATGATTATATTTTAGAAAAAATAAAGCAAGATAGAACCTTAGACCAAATTTCTAATGTTGCGTGCTTACCAGGGATTAAGAAACATGCTATTGCACTTTCTGATGCTCATCAAGGATATGGATTTTGTATAGGAGGGGTTGCCGGGACTGATGCAGAGAGTGGAATGATATCTCCGGGTGGAGTTGGCTACGATATAAATTGCGGTGTTCGCCTCTTGAGAACAAATTTGCATCTCACTGATATTAAAGCTGCACTTCCAAGTTTATTAAATTCAATATTTAGTAACATCCCTTCAGGTTTAGGGTCAAAAGGTAAATTAAATATTAGCTATTCCGATTTAGATAAAGTATTAAACAATGGTGTCAACTGGGCGCTGGAAAATGATTATGCTTTAAGTGAAGATATCACACATTTAGAAGAAAATGGATGTTTGGGTAATGCAGACGCAAGTTTAGTTTCACAGAAAGCTAAACAACGAGCAGTTAAACAACTTGGCTCTTTAGGAAGTGGTAATCATTTCCTTGAAATTCAAAAAGTTGACAAGATATATAATAAAGAAATTGCTAAAAAAGTGGGGATAATAGACCCAAATCAAATCTGTGTAATGATTCATACTGGGAGTAGAGCTTTAGGACATCAAGTATGTACTGATTCATTACGAAATATTGAGCAAGCAATGAAAAAATATAATATAAGAGTTCCTGATCGGGAATTAGCATGTGTGCCTGCTGATACACCAGAAGCCCAGAATTATCTAAAACAAATGGCTTGCGCAGCAAATTTTGGTTTTACAAATCGCCAATTAATAACTCACTGGATCAGAGAATCATTTCAAAATACTTTTAAAAGAGATACAGATAATCTTGATCTAAATCTGATATATGGTGTCTGTCATAATATATTAAAAATAGAAGAACATGAAGTTGATGGAAAAAAAATGAAGTTAAATGTGCATAGAAAAGGTGCTACCAGAGCCTTTCCCCCCGGTCATCAAGTATTATCGCAGGATTATAAAAGTATTGGACAACCAGTTCTAATCCCAGGAACAATGGGAACAGCTTCATACCTCTGTGTTGGTAGACCAAAAGCTATGGATTTATCATTTGGATCTACTGCTCATGGATCAGGTAGAGTAATGTCCAGATCTAGAGCTACTAAACAATATTGGGGTAAGAAAATAAAAGAAGATCTAGGCAACAGAGGAATTTTAGTAAAAGCAGCATCCATGAAAGTCATAGCTGAAGAAGCTCCTGGAGCATATAAAGATATTGATCAAGTTGTTCAAGTGAGTCATGATCTTGGTATCGTTGAAAAGATAGTCAGATTAATCCCTGTTGGAGTAATTAAAGGGTAAGTTATTGTAAGCATTTATATGTCAAAAACTACTTTTATTTTTACAATACCTTTATTCTCTTTAATTTCCATGTAAGAATAAGTTACACCTTTCACCTCTGTCCCTACCTCATGCTTATCTTTATTAAATATTTCTCCTTTAATATGGGCTCTTAATACTAATTTCTTATGTTTTTTCTTGATTGTACCAACTGAGATTTCACTGAAAATTAATTCTTCAACATCGAAAATATAAAGAAACTCAGATAAAAAATCAAATAAGAGACTTTCTTTATCTTCGGCTTCAATCAGAATTTCTTTATTAAACGAAGGTGATATAAGATTTAAATTTGGAGAGATTATAGTCATTAGACTTAAAGCTGTTTGTGAAAAAGCTTCTTCCAAGGTTGGAGCCCAACATTCAACCTGAACATCTGCTGTGTGATCTAAAAAACGAAATCCTAATTTTTTCATGGTTTACATTTTTGAGTGTTACTTGACCAACTAGATAAATCAATCTATAGATCCTTATATTTTATAAATTTTGTAGTGGTTTAAATCCATTTTAAGAAACATAACTTTAATGTTTTATACTATTGCAGATGATTTGATTTTTTATCGTTTATTATCTTTTATTAAAAAATTCTCTAATTTTGAGCTTAAATTACTTAAATATTTTTATAAAAAAACTAATGGAATATATTCAGAATCGATTATACTAATAGACCAATTTATCTTTTTCTTTGTAAAAAGTGAAGACTATTTTAATTCAAAGCAGTACTTAAAATCTATGAGAAGGGAGTTAACCAATAAAAAGGTTTTAATTATAAGAGTTGAGAGGATTTTCATAAATTTATTATTTAGTTTTTTTCCTGATGTATGTATTCATGATATTAAGATTGATACAAATTCTAAATCTAATCAAAAAGAGATTTCTATTTATTTTTTAATCGCTGAAGAACGAGGTATTGCAATTGGTAGAAATGGAGATTACATCAAAGTAGTAAATAAGATTTTTAAAAATTATATTAATTTTGAGAATAATGACAGTCCCTTAGCAATAAAATGTAAATTCATGAATTAATATTATTGATTATTACTAGATCACCAAGGAACACTTTTAAGACCCACGAAATAAGCCACCGCATTGGCAATAATACTTACCGCGGGAGTTAAAATTATCAAAAATACTACTATAAAAATATCTGGAACTAAGAAGAGACTAGGAAATAAAAAACCCGGTATAGCTACAAACAATAATGCGAAAAGGGCAAAGTCTAGTTGATCAACAATCCAAAACGGTGCACCACTTCCTATATCAAACCTCCTTTTTAAAAAAGATCCAATTAAATCACCAATTACGGCACCATACGATGCCAGAATAATCCTTATTATTAAAATTATAAAATTTATAGGGATGACACCCCCTGTAAAATAATATTCAAAAATTTTTACATTATTGTAGAGAACATATTGCCCTTGAGCCAACGAATCTATAACAATTTCTTTAATAGGAAGCCATAATCCGATAAAAAGGAGAAAGATTAAAAAAGAAATTGGTATACCAATAAACAAAGGTCCTTTTAACCCATTCCAAGTTTTGTGGTCCCCTAAAATTCTCCTCCCATCGCGAAAATTTCTTCCACCATCAATAGGTTTACCCCCTCCAGTAAACACCATGGAAGCATTTGAAATATATGCAGGAACCATAAACAATAGGCTAAATATTAACATTGAAACCCAATCTGCCCATGTGAAAATTAGAGAAATAATTACAAAATCTATTAAAATCAAGAAAAGAAAAATAACAGCTAATATTAAGGCTATCTTTTTCTGTTTTGTTTCTAGTTCAGTTAAGTTATTACTAGCTGGCAATTTGCTCTATTTTCTTACTAGAGAGATGATTTTTCAGAAAAATTGAATAATAAGACAAATTCATAATTAAATTAAACTTTTTTTAAAAAGAAGAGCTTTTAATAAAATCATAATAAATATTCTTTCTTAAATAATATTCTTTTAATATTCCGACGATAATATCATAATTAGTTGAAATAATCTGTCAAAGATTACTATTAAACCTTTAACATTTTTCATTTTAAATTTGAGATTAATAATTAATTTTATATATGCAGTTGAAATATTTTATATAACCTTTAATTTCGAGTGCAAAAAAAGTTCCTTCTGAATGTATGGTGCTAAAATTGTTGAAAAATAACGAGAATAATATCCAATTTAACATTGAAAAATTTTACAAAGACTATCTTAAAGGACCAAGAATATTCAAATACCGAGATGCCTTAGAAACTTTATACATTCCTGAAGAATTACCACACCGAGATGCTCAAATAAAAGATATTGCTGAAAAAACCGTATGCGCTTTACTTGGTGATTCCCCCCCGAATTTTTTATGCTATGGTATGACGGGAACAGGTAAGACAGCAACAATAAGATATGTAAGTCAAAAATTAGCACAACAAAATTCAAAAATAAAACTTTGGTGGATCTATATAAATTGTAACGTTGTTTCAACTCCGTATCGTATTTTAGCTCACATATACAATACAATTTCAAGGCGAGAGAAGATTCCGCCAACAGGACTTCCTAAAGATGTTATATTTAAGAAATTACTTGGATTATTAGATTCTAAGGTAGCTAATTCTATTTGCTTTTTAGTTCTAGATGAGATTGATATTATTGTAGAGAAGAAAGGAGGTAATGAGATTCTTTATGATTTAACAAGGTTGAATGAAAATTTAGACAATTGTAAAACGAGTTTAATAGGTATCTCTAATAATTTAAAATTCCGAGAGAATTTAGATCCACGAATATTGTCAAGTCTGGGGGGAGAACATATTGTATTTCCTTCCTACAATGCTAGCGAGCTCAGGGATATTTTAATAGGAAGAGCTAAAATAGCATTTCAAGAAAGTACTTTGAAAGAAGATGTTATTCCTCTTTGTGCGGCATTTGCAGCAAAAGAGCATGGAGATGCTCGAAAAGCGCTTCAATTGTTAAGAAAAGCAGGTGAATTAGCGGAGAGGGCCCAAAATAAAATGATTACGACAAAACATGTAAATATGGCTCAATTAAACTTAGAAAAGGATCATGTAGTGGATTATATAAAGGGAATGCCACTTCAAGCACAATTAGTTTTAGCATCAATATATGTGATAATAAAATATAGTCCAAATCACGTAATTATTTCTGGTGATATTTATGATGTCCATTCTGAGGTAAGGGGGTTAATCCCAGGAGTAAGAGAGCTTACTAAAAGGAGAATTAGTGACTATATTAGCACTTTAGCACAATCAGGAATAATAACTGCAGATATTAAATCAATGGGGCATTACGGCAGAACTAAGATAATAAAATTGGACATTGGAAAGAATATCCTTGAAAAGGTACTATCTAAGATAGAAAAAATCAATAGTATTCTAAACTACAAACCATCCCTATTACAAGAAGACAAAGTTAAATTAAAAAATAATATTTTTAAGAAATTGATCTAAGAGTTAAATTCCCATTTATCAATATTTTTCGCTATATTTTTAAGAAAAAACTCAGTACTAGTGGAATTTTTGGCATATAAAAGGAGGAATAATTTCAATAAATGTTTACAAAACTTTTTTTCTTCTGCCCTTCTCGTTATAAAATCATGGCAATTATGCTTTAGTACCTTTTTGTTTACATCTATCTCAATATTATATTGTTCTTCTTTTGACCCTTTAACCTCGGATTTAATTATTCCAATCTTGGGATTAAAAACTAATAATTTAAAATGAGAATTTGGAATAATTGCTGCTCTATTTATAGTGGTTTTATCTGTGAAAAATTTTAATAGGGTTTTATGATCATTATTAAAGTTAGAATTTAGATCGGTACTTTTATTGATTAATATAGATTTCTCCAAAATCTCATTTCTTCTTCGGCTTTGCCATTTATTTAAATTATTCATAAGGGAATTTGACAATTTTAGATTTTCGTTTTCATCTTCTATAATGAATTTGTGATCTATACAGTTTTTGATGAAAATTTTAGCTTTTTCAGGTGTGAGGATATATAATACAAATGAAATTTTATAAAGTAAATCGTTTTGTGATAAAAAAGGAAGATCTATCACTTTCCAGATGTAACTGAGCATTTCAGATGTGTTATTACGAGGAATGTTGAAGTTCGGTACCATATTAATATATTTCCAATTTTGTTTAGAATATCTAGATACTACTTTTTAAGTCTATCTGTATTCCTTTTAAAGTATCCAGTTCAATCAAGGATAAAATCCCTGGTGTAGGCTTTATACCTAAAGATTTCATAAAAGATGTTTGACTTTGAAAACAACCTGAATTAACTAATGCAATATTGTTATAATGATCCATGCCGTTAATATGAATGTGTCCCGTGTGAAAAATATCTGGAATTTTGTTGATGACAAGCCAGTCCTTGCTAAGTGGAGCAATTTGTGTTTTTTTTCCAAATACAGGTGCTAAATGTCTACATTTTAATAATTCTTTCATACCTTCAACAGGCTTATTATTCTCTAATCCAGGTATCAACATATTAATATCAAGAAGGCTGTCTCCATGATAGATTAATGTTTTAACGTTATGAGTTCGAACTATTGAAGGATTTCCTATACAGCTTACTCCAATGTCTGTAATTTCACTAGCGTATTTGTTAGGTACTGCCGGTCTAGGTATAGCTGTTCTTACAGGTTCATGATTACCTGAACTATAAAAAATTTTGATATAATCAGGAATCCCTAAAAGTAGTTTTTTTGCCTCGTTAAATTGTTTGTATATGTCAGTAAATACAAGATCTTTCTCTTGACCAGGATACACACCTATTCCATCAACCAGATCGCCATTTATTATTATGTATTTAATTCTTCCTGCTCTTTCTTTTTGTTTTTTGTTTCCAATTTTCCCATTTATCAAATCGATAAATCTTTTCCACAATTTTTCTTCAAATTCTTTGCTTCCAATATGAAGATCTGAAATTAATGCGACTGAAATTGGATCTTGCGCTTTACTGGGTTCAAAATCTTTTGGAATATCTATTTTTGATATATAACTACAATATAAAATCCCGCTATTACCTCTTTCTCCTGGATTATATAATCCTTCTACATAAACCATCTGATCATTAAGAGTTCTATCAACTATTTTTACAATATCTTGATTTTCTGAATCTTTCCTAATAATTACATTAATTAGACTTGTAATATCCTCTAATACAAAAAAATAATTTCCATTTTTTGTTTTTCGAATCATTTTCACAAGTCCAATGATAGACACTTCTACTTTGTTTGTTAATCTTAGAATACTGTTAATGTTATTAGCAGAAAGTACCTCTGGTCTTTTTCTCATTAATTTTCGTAGTTTATTAAATTTATCTAATGTCAATTCATAGAATTCTTGATAACTTCCATCAGTATAAAGTTTATCAGAAGGGTCTTTCAATATTTCATAGGATAAATCGTAATTTTTAGCAATAGGAGTAAATCCTAAGGTTGTTTTTGCTCTCCCATAAATGGTACTTTTTTTGACTGGTTTATTGATAGATAAATTATTGTTATTAATATCATATAGAAAATATTCTTCTTGAGAAATCGCAAGTACCTTATTTTTTGGAGAATTTTCTACTATTTTTGGTTTTTTCTGCTTTTGTTCAATAGGGTTTTTTTTATTTAAAAATTTAGATAATTTTTCATCTTTAGATTCTTTTAACCCTTCTTCTTGATCATCTAGTATTATAACTTCTTTAAATAAAGTTCTCTGTAAAGATTTTGTTATTTCCTCAACTGAAATTTTTTTTAAGATATCTAAAGTAAGATGTCCTTTAAAATTAGGAAGGAAACTTACGTTCTTTATTATTAATTTAACTTTATTTAATGGATTATCAAAAGTAGAAATAATATCTAAAATATGGGGGGTGATATTTATTCCAGAATTAATAAACTCATTTACGAGAACTTTTTTTTCATTAAAATTATTGACTTTCAATTTTCAATATCTCAAAAAGAATTATAATTATAATTTGAAGGTAAAATTAAATTATTTTTTATTAAAGAAAAAACAAATTTCCTTTTATACTACGAGAGTGCAGAAAATTACCATTCTCTCTAATTTTATATGTGAAATAGCCCATTAATAAATAAATTTAATTAAATTCAGAGAATAAATAAATTATAGTTTTGTTGCATATAATCGACTTCTACAATTTATAATTTGGGTTAGTTTATGTCTGAAATGAGTAAAAAAATGGAAGAATACTTTAGAGAAATCCAAACGCAAGTAGATCAATGTTATAGTACCGCTGAAAAAGCACGACAGAAAGGATTTGATCCAGAATTATTTGTTGAATCTCCTCAAGCAAAAGATTTAGCCGGAAGGGTAGAGAAACTTGTAGGTCCAAAAGGAGTCGCGGAAGTTATAAGAAATTTAAAATCGAAGGGGCTCAAAGAGGATGAACTTGTTTTTAAAGTGGTTTCAGATATTTTAGATAAAAAGATTGGAAATTTTAATTCTTTAGGGGTAAGAGTTGAAAGATCAATTAGAGTTGGATTAGCAATAAAAACTATGGGAGTAGTGAGTGCACCTCTTGAAGGAATTTCTAAGATTTTAATTAGAAAAGATCAAAATGGTAAAAAATATTTGTCGTTATACTTTGCAGGCCCAATTAGAGCCGCTGGAGGAACAACTGCAGCATTATGTGTACTAATTGCTGATTATGTGAGAAAGAAATCGAATATACCAAAATATGAAGCAACAGAAGGGGAAATTGGTAGATATGTAGAAGAAGTTAAATTTTATGATAGGCTAGTTCATTTACAATATCCTTCATCTAACCAAGAAATCAGGTTTGCTGTAAAATGGTTACCTGTTGAAATTAATGGAGATGCAACTGAAACCGAAGAAGTTTCAGCTTTTAGAGATTTACCTCGGATCGAAACAAATAATATAAGGGGGGGGGCATGCCTAGTTTTAAATGATGGAATTCTTCTTAAAGCACCAAAATTACTTAAAATAGCAAAAGCTATGAAAATGGAAGGATGGGATTGGCTTGCTGACTTGAAAATCATTGGCCAAAAACAAGAAAAAAAAGAGATTGAAGAAGATAAGGATCTAAAAAAGAAGGAAATAATCCCACCTAATTCAAAATATGTAGCGGACATAATTGCTGGTCGACCTGTATTCAGCGATCCTTCCGAAGTAGGAGGTCATAGAATTAGGTATGGTAGATCCAGAAATACTGGGTTAGCAGCCGGAGGAATGCACCCTGCAACCATGGCGATTTTAGATGATTTTGTAGCAATAGGTACACAACTGAGAATTGAACGCCCTGGAAAGAGTACAAGTATTTGTCCTGTTAGTTACATTGAACCACCAATTGTAAAATTGAAGAATGGTGATGTAATAAAAGTTTCCAGCTTAAAAAAGGCTAAACAAATTTTTCCTAATATTAAAAAAATTCTATTTCTTGGAGATATTTTATTTGGTTTTGGCGAATTCAATGAAAATAACCACAAATTAATACCTTCTGGGTACGTAGAAGAATGGTGGGCATTGGAATTAGAAGAATTTATTAATAAAGCAGGAATTAGTGATAAAAAGCTTACAACTTTTGTCAAAAATCCTTTTGAGAGTATTCCTACAGCTTATGAAGCAATAAGCATATCTACACGGTTTGAGATTCCTCTACATCCATTTTACTTAGATTTTTGGGGTAATATTTCAATAAAAGATTTAATTCTCCTTAGAAATTATATGATGGAGAATTTATCTGAATCTGATGGAAAAATTAAAATAAATTATGAGAAACCAATTAAAAAAATTTTAGAAAAAGCGTTCGTATGCCATAGAATACAAGATAACAAAATTGTATTTAATAAAGAAAAAAGTATCATTTATAAAAAATTATTTAACCTAAAAAGTAAAAATTTATTAAATTTTGAAAAAGAAGATGACGTGTTTAAGTGTCTTTATAAATTATCTTCTCTCAAAATAAAAAATAAAGCCCCTTACTTTATGGGATCTCGTATGGGACGCCCAGAAAAATCAGAAAGAAAAAGTATGAAAGGAATCCATGCTCTTTTTCCATTAAGTGATGTAGTGGGGAACTCAAGGTTAATAGAAAGAGCGATGGAGTTTAGATTGAAAAAACAACCTGATAATGAAATTAAACAAAAAGGAAGGAAGTCAACAGATTTTATTAGTAAAGATAACGTTGTAGAAACAGGAAAGATCAAGATTGATGTGTGTAGAAAAGTTTGTACTAAATGTGGTCGAGTTACTATCTTTAACAAGTGTAGCTTTTGTGGAACCGCAACAAAACTTCAGAAAATTTGTCCACGATGTAATAATTTATATCAACCCTTTGAAGAACGATGTTCTAAGTGTAATATACCGTTGAGAACTTCGGCTGAAGCTAAATTTGATATTAAACATCATGTAAATTCAGTTTTGAATTCATTAAATATGCAATTACCAAAGAAATTAAAAGGGATTATCGGATTAACTAATGAATATAAAATCCCAGAACCTTTAGAAAAAGGGATATTGAGAGCAAAGAACAATGTATTAGTATATAAAACCGCTGAAATTAGATATGATGCAACGGATATACCGTTAACACACTTTAAACCAAAGGAAATTGATACCTCTGTTAAAACTCTAAAAAAACTAGGCTATTCTGAGGATATCAATGAAAATCCTCTCAAATTCGATGATCAAATTTTAGAACTGAGAGTTCAAGATATAATACTTTCTGATGATTGTGCAAATTATTTTTTAAAAGTAGCTAATTTCCTAGATGATGAATTAGAGTTATACTATAACATGGATCGTTTTTATAATATCTCAAATAGAGAAGATTTAATTGGCCATTTAGTAGTAGGTTTAGCACCTCATACTAGTGCCGGAATAATTGGAAGAATAATTGGTTTTACTCCTGCTAGATCTATATATGCACACCCTTATTGGCACGCAGCAAAAAGACGTAATTGTGATGGCGATGAAGATGGGCTTATGCTACTTTTAGATCCTTTATTAAACTTTTCAAGACATTATCTTCCCAGTAGGATAGGTGGTAGAATGGATGCAACGTTAGTAATTGGCACTAAAATTGATCCTAATGAAATTGATGTCGAAGCACATAATGTTGATACACTATATAAATATCCATTGGAATTTTATAAAGCAACTGAAAGATTTTCACCCCCTTCTGAAATAGAAAATATTATGAAACTTGTTAAGAGCCGATTAGGAACTTCTGACCAATATGATCATTTAGGGTACAATATTCCCACTGAAAATATCAATGAGGGTCCAACAATCACAGCATACAAATTATATGAAACGATGGATGAGAAATTTGAAGCTCAATTAAATCTTGCTAAACTTATCAAACCTGTAAATGCAAAAAATGTTGCTGAAAAAGTCTTAACTACGCACTTCAATCCAGATATACTCGGAAATCTAAGGAAGTTCGGTGTGCAAAGTTTTCGTTGTGGTAAGTGCAATGAAAAATACAGACGTCCCCCCTTAACAAATGGTGGAAAATGTCCTAAGTGTGGAAACAAAATGCTTCTTACTGTGAATCGGGGAGGCATAAGAAAGTATATTCCCCGAGCAATAAAGCTTGTAGCAGATTATTCGTTAGATGCTTACACAAGTCAACGTATGGAATTAATAGAAGAATATGTTGAAAGCTTGACGAATAATCCTAGAATAAAGCAGCATAAACTCTCTGACTTCTTTTAATTATATTATTAATTTATTATAGAAATAGGATCCTAATTTAAATAATATCTTATTAATCAAAATAGATATAATTAAATGCAGGAGGTGGGATTCGAACCCACGATTTGGCCCTCGTGGTAAGACCATCGAAGAAGACCTTTGTCACTAGAACCTCAGTCACACCATTGAAGCTCATTGGCTTCATATTCTAGCGCCTTAGACCAGGCTTGGCAACTCCTGCAATTAAATTTGGTTTCTTTTTCAAAAAAAAAAACCATACTTAAATTTGTAATATGTAAATGTAAATAATTTTAAAATTTTTTCTAAGAAATTCTTAAATCAGTATTGAGAAACTTTTTTCAGCATTATCGTTTTCTATAAATTTTTAAGAGCTACTTATTATAAAAAATAATAGCATTTTTTTTTATATTTCGTTTTAAAAAAAAATAGGTTTTCAAATTTATGGTGGTCGATCGAAAAAAATTAGAAGCTCTACTTGAATGGTATAAGCAAGGAATTGGAAAGAATTTAATTGCAGCTTTAATTGTAAACAGAGAAGGATTGGTTATGTCATCTTTAAAAGGTTCTACTGATACAGATATTGAAGAAGATGTTATTGGTGGTGTCAGTGCATTAGTAGAGCCCGTTTTAACGAGAATGACAGAAGAATTTAGTTCAGGATCTTTTGGGACAGGAACGTTCGACACTGAGGACCATCGATTCATTTTTTGTGAGGCTGGTCCTGATGCTATATTTGTGACTGTTTTAAAAGCTATTGCTATGGTTGACCCTGTCTTCCCTTATGCATATTTAGCGGCAGAGAAAATTGCCCGTATTTTTGATGGAAGAATGGTTAGCCCTGTAATTCCAAAATTAATTATTAGTGAAACTAGTCAAAATATTGAAAGAAAACTAGATAAATTCCAATTGATTAAAATCCAATCGGGGGAATACGCTTATAAATTAATCTTAGGAGGAGATGGAGGTGTTGGAAAAACAAGTATGGTGCATCGATTTGTAGATGATTCTTTTCAAACTGATTATAAATCAACTATTGGAACTTCTATTATGAAAAAAGAATGTGATTTTGAAGATCTGGAATCAAAAGTTCGATTTGTCATTTGGGATTTGGCTGGTCAGGCGCAATTTCAACGCGTAAGACAAACATATTTATCGAATGCCGAAGCAGGGATTTTAGTCTTTGATGTTACACGTAAAGAAACCTTTAACAGTATTGAGAAATGGTTTAATGAGATAATGGGTGCTTCCAAAAGTATTTCATTAATTTTGATAGGAAATAAAGTTGATTTAGTGGAAGATCGAAAAGTTTCTTCAGAAGAAGGTGAAGCTCTTGCGAAAAAGTTAAATTTATCATATTTTGAAGCGTCTGCTAAAACAGGAGAAAATGTTAACGATGCCTTCAAAATGCTCGCATTACAAATGATAAACCGTTATGTTGTTAGTCAAGAAGTATAGATAAAGCCTCTGGGGGGATTTTCTTAAAATCGGGAAATTCCGATTTAAAATCGAACCCCCGAACCGCAGATTACGAATCTACTGCTTTTGGCATATTATCTTTTTCACTTCTATAATACCACTAAGCCACAGAGGCAAATTATTTTTAGTTTTTCTAATTATTTAGTTTTTCTAATTTAATCATAAACTATAATTATTAAAAAATTTTAAATTTTATTTAATGAAAAGTAATCCTCAGATTGGGAATCTTGGTGAAATTAGACTAATAAAGTTAATTGAAGAATTGGTTCTAACTAAAACTGGAAAAGGTTTGATAAGTGACGACGCTTGTTTTTTTAATCTCAAAGAAGAAAATTCAGACCACATTATGGTTTTAAATTCTGATATGTTAGTTTCAACTACTGATGTACCTCCACAAATGAGTTTTTATCAAATTGGAAGAAAATCTGTTATTATAAATGTGAGTGACTTAATTGTAAAGAGTGTGAGGCCAAAAGGGATTATTATATCATTAGGCTTACCTAGATTGTTTAGAAAATCAAGTTTCATCGATTTAATGTCAGGTATTATTGATTGCTGTATTGAATTTGATCTTGATTACATTGGTGGAGATATTAATGAAACAAAAGAATTAATCATAAATCCTACAGTATTTGGTTTTAAACATTCTTCTGGCATATTATATAGAAAAGGAATAAAATCTGGAGATATTTTAGTTTCTAATAAAAAATTTGGATTGACCGGTGTAGGGTTTGATATTCTTCTTAATAAAAAAAGGGATTATAGGTATTTTGAAAACTATAAAAGATCTATTAGAAGCGTTTTAGAACCTGAAATCTCTAAAGTGGAAGCATTTATTTTATCTGAAAAAAAATTTACTGTTTCAAGCATTGATTCTTCAGATGGATTATCAAAATCATTATATGATTTATTGTTATCAAATCCAAATCTAGGATTTGAAATAATTTTTAATGAAGATCTAATAGATTCAGAGGCTTTTCAATACAGTGAAGATTACAACGTTCCATTAGTGGATATTGTTTTAGATGGAGGGGAGGAATATATTCAATTATTTGTAATTAATCCGAAAGATTTTAGCGAAGCCAAAAAAGAAATTCAAGCTAGAGGTGGTCAACTTTTTAAAATTGGGAAGGTAATTTCAGAAGAAAAAATTTATATATTAAAAGATGGGAAAGTATCTGTTCTAAAGAATAATGGATTTGAACATTTCCGCAAGTGAGCTTAATTCTCTATATCTTTTTGCAAAGAATGTGAAAATATAAGAGAAGAAACTCAATTGAGTAAAATTTTTATAAAATTATTGATTTATTTTCATACATTTAAGATTAATTTAAAAAAAATTATATGGGCTATTAGCGCAGGCAGGTAGCGCAGCAGGCTTTTAACCTGAAATTTATGGGAACATATTCCTTAAAAAGAAAGGTCAGGGGTTCAATTCCCCTATAGCCCGCAATTTTTCTACATTTACTCATTTTTTAAATTCAAATGATTATTCTGGAGCATTAAGAAAAGTTTATGAAATCGCTAATTATATAAATATATAATTAATAACCTCATTATAATATTGTATGGAAAATTTCTCATTTAAATTACCTTCTGATGAATCAGAGCAACTTTTAGTAAAATCTCAAGATATAACTAACTCAAACTATGGATGCAAACCAGAAAACAGAAGTATTGATTTACTTCTTCAATATGGTGTTATAAATTTAGATAAACCGAGTGGTCCAACTAGTCATGAAGTAGTTTCATGGGTTAGAAAAATACTCGGGATTACAAACTCAGGACATGGAGGTACATTAGATCCAAAGGTTACTGGGATTTTACCTTGTGCTCTCGGAAGAGCAACAAGAGTTTTATCAGCACTCTTAAGTGCTGGAAAGGAATATATAGGAATATTATACTTACACAATCCAGAAACAATACAGAAAATTAAAAATATATTTGGTTTATTTACAGGAAGGATTTATCAAAGACCTCCTTTGATATCATCAGTAGTAAGAAAGTTAAGAGTAAGGGAGATTTATTATAGTGATGTAATTGAAGTGAATAATAACCATGTGTTATTTCGAGTAGGATGTGAATCAGGAACTTATATAAGAAAACTCTGTTTTGATATAGGAGAAGCTCTTTGTTCTGGAGCTCATATGCTTGAATTAAGAAGAACAAGAGTTGGAAACTTCAAGGAGGAGAATTTATTTACTCTTCAAAATTTGAAGGACGCATATTCTCTCTATCAAATCGAAGGAATTGATTTTTATTTAAAGAAGATAATACTACCAATGGAAGATATGGTGTCTCATGTGCCAAAGGTTTATGTTAGAGATACAGCCGTAGATGCCTTGTGCCATGGAGCTGATTTAGCTTCAGCTGGAGTTTGTTATATTGATGCTAGGATAAAAGTGGACACGTTTGTTGCATTAATGACCTTAAAAAAAGAATTAATTGGCTTTGGAACTGCCATGAAAGGTGCTTTGGATATGTATAAAGCAAAGTCAGGATTGTTAGTAAAAACTAATAAGATCTTTATGGCTAGAGGGATTTATCCCCGATGGAATGAAAAATTATAGGTTATCATTGAAAGTTTATTTAAGTCATGGATAATAATAAAAACCATTATTATAGTCGACATCCTGAAGCAGATGTAAAAATTCATACAATTTCAGAAAGTCTAAGAAGACACCTCTATATTTTTAAAACTGTAACTGGAGTCTTCTCTTTTAAGAAACTAGATCTAGGGACCAAGGTTCTTATTGATCATATGTTTATCCCGAAAGAGCCGAGTATACTTCTAGATTTAGGATGCGGATATGGTCCTATAGGGACTGTACTTGCTTATAATTCACCCCAAAGTACAATTTTTTTTATAGATATTAACCAAAGAGCAATTTGGTGTACAAAAGAAAATATTAAAATAAATTTACCAAAAAAGAAAGTTAAGACAAAAGTTTTAACGGGAAATTATTTTGAACCAATTAAAAATAAAGATCTAAAATTTGATGGAATTTATATTAATCCTCCCTTACGACAAGGAAGAAAAAGTTTTTTAGATTTATTAAATCAAATTCCATCATTTTTAAAGCCAACTGGTTACTTACAATTTGTAATAAAGAGGAAAATGGGAGCCTTGTTTGTTTTAAATTATCTAAATAACAATTTTTCAGATAATAGAATTGAGATTTTATGTAAAAGAAGTGGATATTGGGTTTTTAAATGCTTTCAAAAGTAAGAGATACTTATTAAATGATTATTAAAATTATAGAAATGAAAAAAAGTAAAATTTTTTAGAAAAGTATGATTTTTAAATTTATAATTTGTAAAAAAGAGAGGATTTTTCCTTGACAAAGAAGAAGCAAATCGATGTTCAACTTCATAAATTCGTACCTAAACATGTACTAATGACCCAACAAGAATCTAAAAATCTCCTTGAAAAGTATAAGATAACAGAAAATGACTTACCTCAGATATTCGAAAAAGATCCTGTTGCAATAGCTATAGGAGCAAAAGAAGGAGATATCATTAAAATTATCAGAGATTCAAACACATCAGTTAAAATGGTAGAATATTATCGCTATGTTAAAAAGGAAAAAGTGTAAGGTCAATTTCTTTTCATTTTAAAATTAAATTTAGTAAAGGTATATCGATATTGAGTTCTGAAAAATTAACTAATGAAGATAAATGGATTATATTAAAAAGTTTATTTGATGAAAAGGGTTTAGTTCGTCAACATTTGGATTCTTATAATGACTTTATTGAAAAGGAGATGCAAATAATTGTTGATGAATCGGGGGAAGTTATTCCTGATATTCCTGGATTTAAAATTAAATTTGGTAAAATTATAATTGGAGTTCCAAAAGTAAGAGAAGCAGATGGAGCCACTATGGAGATAACTCCTATTGAGGCGAGAATTAGGGAATTAAGTTATGCCGCAGACATTATTTTAGAAATGACGCCAATAACTATTGATGAACGAACACAAAGAGAAGAAGCTGAAGAAACTCTTAATATATATATTGGAAAGATTCCTATAATGCTTAAAAGCTGTCGATGTCCTTTAGAGAAATTATCTGAACCGGAGCTTATAAATCGTGGTGAAGATCCACTTGATCCGGGGGGATATTTTATTATTAATGGGACTGAGCGAGTTTTAGTTACTCAGGAAGATCTTGCTCCAAATAGAATATTAGCTGAAGAAGCAAGTAGAAGTTCAAGTGCAACTCATCAAGCAAAAGTATTTTCTACTAGAAGTGGATTTAGAGCTCCAGTTACGATCGAAAGAAAAAAAGATGGAAATTTAAGAGTTTCGTTTCCATCTGTTCCAGGAAAGATTCCTTTAGCTATTCTTATGAGGGCTTTAGGTTTACACTCAGACAGGGAAATATTTGAGGCAATTTCTGAAAATGATGAGATTCAGAAAGAATTAATTCCAGTTATTGATGTTGCTTCTGAAATTCAAGTTTTAAAGGATCCTGAAAAATCACAACAAAATGCTTTGGATTATATAGGAAAAAGAGTAGCAATAGGACAAACGAAAGATTATCGTATCCGTAGAGCACTTCAAGTTTTAGATAGATACCTTTTACCACATATAGGCAATAGTGAGGAGGATAGAATAAAAAAGGCTTATTATTTAGGACAAATGGCACAAAAAGTAATGGAACTTGCCTTAGGTTTAAGAGAACCAGATGATAAAGATCATTATGCTAATAAAAGATTGAAATTGGCTGGAGAGTTATTCACGTCATTATTCAGAGTAGCTTTTTTAAACCTTGTAAAAGATATAAAGTATCAGTTAGAAAGAACTGCTGTTAGAGGAAGAGCACCAAATATAAAAACTGCCGTAAGGGCAGATGTTATTACTGAAAGAATTAGACATGCTTTAGCTACTGGTAATTGGGTTGGGGGAAAAGCAGGTGTTAGTCAACTTCTAAATAGAACAAACCATGTAGGAACTTTGAGTCATCTTAGAAGAGTTATTTCTCCTCTAAGTCGAAGTCAGCCTCATTTTGAGGCCAGAGATCTACATCCAACCCAGTGGGGTAAAATTTGCCCTGCAGAAACCCCTGAGGGCCCAAATTGTGGTTTAGTTAAAAATCTTGCTTTAGCATCTATAATTTCCGTTGGAGCAGATGAGAAAATTATTGAAAATATTTTAATCGATTTGGGAGTCATTCCGATAAATGAAGTTAAAAATATTAAAGGGGATAAGATAAAAGTATTTTTAAATGGGAAATTAATAGGAATACACCAACAACACAATCCATTTATCCATCAATTAAGAGAAAAACGTAGAAAAGGAGAGATAGGTCAGCATGTTAATATAGGGTATTATCATGATTCGAAAGAAATACAAATCAACTGTGATGCTGGAAGAGCAACTAGACCGCTATTTATTTTAAAAAATAAGAAAATTTTAGCTACAAAAGAAGATGTTGAAAAGTTAAAACATGGTAAATTAATTTGGTCAGATTTAGTTAATAAAGGTGTGCTTGAATACTTAGATGCTGAAGAAGAAGAAAATGCATATATTGCCATGTTTGAAGAAGATATTACTTCTGAGCATACTCATTTAGAAATATCACCCGCAGCTATTTTAGGAATTTGTGCATCTATTATTCCATTTCCTGAACACAATCAATCTCCTAGAAATACTTATGAAGCTGGGATGGTTAAACAAGCATTGGGTTTATTTGCTGCAAATATGCATTTGAGACTTGATACACGAGGTCATACCCTTCATTACCCTCAACAACCTTTAGTTAAAACGAGTCCTATGGAGATAATTGGGATAAATAAAAGACCATCAGGACAGAATTTTATAGTTGCGATGATGAGTTTTGAAGGATTCAATATTGAAGATGCTATAATCATTAATAAGGCTTCAATTGAACGAGGTCTTGCTCGTAGTCATTTCTTTAGAACATATGATGCTGAAGAAAGAAAATACCCGGGGGGAGAGGTAGATAAATTTGAAATTCCTGAAAGAGGTGTTAGAGGATTCAAATCTGCTGAATCCTATAGACTATTATCTGAAGTAGATGGAATTATAGAACCAGAAACGCAAGTAGATGGGGGAGATGTACTTGTAGGAAGAACTTCCCCACCTCGATTTATAAAATCATACGAAGAATTTGAGTTAATGCAACCCAACCGGCGTGAAACCTCTAAAAATATGCGACATAATGAAAAAGGAATTGTCGATACGGTTATCATTTCAGAAACTGTTGATGGAAATAAATTAGTAAAAATTAAAGTTAGAGATTTAAGAATTCCAGAATTAGGAGATAAATTTTCCTCACGACATGGTCAAAAAGGAGTATTGGGTCTGGTCGTTGATCAAGTTGACATGCCCTTTACTTCCTCAGGAGTTATTCCAGATATTATAGTAAATCCTCATGCTATGCCTTCAAGAATGACTTTAGGACAGCTTTTTGAGGGAATAAGTGGAAAGATAGCATGTACAACGGGTAAGCTAGGAGATGCAACTGCTTTTGAATGGACAGATATTACAGAACTTCAAAAGCAGTTAGTTCAAGCAGGATTTGAATTTAATGGAAGGGAAGTTATGTATAATGGTATTACAGGAGAGAAATATGAAGCGGGAATTTATTGTGCTCCAATTTATTATCAAAAATTATATCATTTAGTTGCAGATAAACTCCACGCAAGAGCAAGAGGTCCCGTACAGATTTTAACTAGGCAACCAACAGAAGGTCGTGCTCGTGAGGGTGGTTTGAGATTTGGAGAGATGGAGAGAGATTGTTTAGTTGGTCACGGATCTGCTTTATTATTAAAAGAAAGACTTTTAGATGAATCAGATCGCACTGTTATTTTAGTCTGTGAGAAATGTGGTCTCTTAGCGGTATATGATCGAAATAGGGATAAACGATATTGTCCCGTATGTGGAGAAGGAACGATTATCTCAAAAGTTGTTTGCTCTTATGCATTTAAATTATTACTACAAGAAATGATGTCTTTAGGATTAGCTCCAAGACTAAAACTTAAAGAAAAAATCTGATATTTATGATATATTATTTATTTTTTATTGGATTTAATAACAGAATTTGATAAGATTCTAAATAATTGAAAAGAAAAAAAAGGAGAAAATTAAAAATTTTCACTTATTCTAAAAGCCTACTCCTAAGAATGTGTACAATTCAGGGATCAAACTATACATGATATACAGTAGGAATAATATGAGTAAAGAAACCCAAACTGATTTATCCCAAGGAATATCAATTAAGAATTTCACAAGTATTAGAAGAATGAGGAAACCTACAACAGGGACTAACCTAACTAGAAAATTTGATCCTCCATCATCTATTGCATTCCTAATTCCGGCTAAAGCGTCTCCAATAGCACCCAACACACTTCCTATCGCATTTAAAACTATTGGTAGAAGTAATACCACAATAAAAGCTAATAAAATTATCATGAATTTTTTATCAGAAGCTCGAGTCTTAGATTCAAGAAGAAGGATAACGATGTAAATTATCAAGGCTACAATTACTGTTGCTAGTATTAACCACAATATAAAGAACAAAGGTTCGGGATTTTGAAACAACATTTTAATTTCCAAATTTTGATTTTTTAGTTTTAATTTTTAAAATTTTTAATAAAAATACTACATTTCTTCTTTTTTAAATATTGACAAAAAACATACTGATATAAAAATTATGGGGATTTTAGTTTTAGGCATCCAACTTCTATTGGGATTCTTATAAAAATAGTTTTCTTTTATCTAAGATATCTATAAACCCCAAGATAATAAAAAAAAATGTAGTGCAAAACCCAAAAATACTGAAGCAAAAATAATACTTATTACAGAAAGTCGTATTGATAATTCTCTTCCATATTTTGAATAGATTATTAAAACAATTAATGATATAATTCCTATGAAAAGAAAAATCCAACCAAAAATCCAAATTGGTAAGGATGGTAAACTTGCCATAATAGATTGATTTATTTTGTTTGTTTAATTCAGTATCTTCAGTTATGTTTTATTTTTTTTTAAGTTTATTAAATAAAAAATTTTATAAAATTATATTTTTTTGATATTAAATAAATGGAATTTAATTGTTGGAATCTAGGTCGAAATGAAAAATGCATTTCCTAAATAAAATTATTAAAACCCCTATTCTAAACGAACCCTCAAAAAATCACATGAATGTTCATCGCCACTTTTACAAATATTCTAGAGGAGATTTCATTGGACCAGCTTTGAAAATCTCTAAAACTAAGGCTAAAATCACACTTAGAGGGTCTCATGAATATGAAGATTTAATTCTTGAGATCGTAACAGGTAGTATTACAGATCCAAAAGAAAATTTTGAAATTAAAGGTAAGTTAATTAGTGGTTCCGACGTAAATGAAATTTTCACAGGATTAGGTTTTAATTGGAAATTAAAGCGGTCTACAGGACAAACGAAAAACTATAAAGCAGAAATTATCGATTTTACAAATAAAAATACTTTGTTAGAAGGAATCGAAGCGTTCCGTGAATCAAGTTATTTTTTAATCTCTTTTAATATTAATCCCTCATGCAAAGTAATAACTAAAAAAAATATTCCCCAACCCTCTAAAAAAAAAATCGGGGAAGATGATGTTGATAAAAGAATTCAGTTTTGTAAAGGATATCTTAATAATACTGAAGAAAATCTCAGAAACATAATAGAACTATCCTTACCTGATTTTAAATCGGAAATAACAAAAGATTGGAAATCAATTACAATTTTTAATAATTACAAAATAACAGATATTGAAGTTTCTAAAAACATTAGAGATTCTAGATTACTGAGAATAATGGCTATAAGGAAAGGAAGAATATTCCGCAGTATTGATATAGACGGGGAAATTATAGAAAAGCAATATTCTATTGTTGTATAGTTAGGAGTGTTAGGTTTTTTTAAAACTTCCAGAAAATTTAATTTCTATAAAAGATTTAACACCTCAAGTACGATCTTAATGTGAATGAGGTTATTACATATTAAAGAATTAAATCCCTATTTGACATCTTTCTTATATATTATAGGAGGAGAAATAGCTATATATGTTGGAAAGGAGCTTTTAAATGCAAAATCATTGGATATAACTGATGAAGATATTACTGAAAAAATAAAAGAGAGTATTAAGGATACAGATGTGGATTTTGAACATGATGGTAAAGAAATTTTAAAATTAAATTCTGTTCGAAAAACCCTATATAAATTATATTCTGAAAAATTAGCGCAGTTTAGACGGATTCGTGATAAATCAACTGGTTGGTTTATTTATTACTGGTGGCATCAGTTTGATTTATTTGAAGAAATTCTGCTTGAGAAAAAGAATTTGATTGAAGGTAAATTAAGGGATAGGTTACAATTTGAGGAAAACAATTATTTCTTTATTTGCAAAACCTGTCAAACATCAGCCATCAAATACAATTTTGATGAAGCATTCGAGCGGAATTTTAGATGTCCTGATTGTGGAAATCCTCTCAAGGCACAAGATAACCGATCAATCATCGAATTTTTAAAGAATAAGATAGTATTAATTCAGAATATTGATATTTCGATGTAATAAATCAATTTTTTCATATCCCATAAGCGACAAGTATTTAAAAAGATTATTGGGGTTAAATACGATTCGTGAATGGTCATTGGATCGTATATTTAACTGAATTATTACATTTAACATTGTATTTATACTATCAACACATATTCTAATGAACTTTAAAAAAACTTTTAATACAATCCGGTTCGGCACATGTTCGAAAGATTGTTATGGATCCTGTGTTTTTAAAGGATTATGGGATGATAATGCACCAAAAAATAAACTAATTAAAGCTATTCCAGATAAAAAACATCCTTTTACAAACGGTTTCTTTTGTCCAAAATTTAAACAAAGGTAGCATTTATTGTATCATCGAGATAGATTGATTAACCCCTTAATACGAAACGGTCCAAAATCTGTAAATGATTTTAAAAATATTTCTATTGAAAAAGCAATCGATATTATCAGTGAAAAAATCGAAAAAAATTTAGAAAATATGGCTTCACGGAAAATTTTAGCCGCATTTTATTCTGGAAATTCAGGATTAATATCAAAATATGCTCCCTTAAGATTTTTTGGGCAAATTAAAGCCACTATTACAAGTAAAGGGATTTGCAATGAAGGTGGATGTGCGGGACTAACCAAATTATTTGGGACATATTCAACCACAAACCCATTTCAATTAAATAGTGATAAAACCCATTTGATAGTGATTTGGGGATGTAATTTATCTGAAAGTAATATTCATACCTATTATTTAGTTAAGCAAGCAATCAAAAGGGGAGCTATTGTTATAGTAGTAGATTCTCGTCGTACTCAAATTGCTGAAAAAGCATATAAATTTTTGCACATCTACCCAAGTACAGAACCTTTATTAGTAAAACTGATTCTAAATGAGATTATAACTAAACAAGCTTGGGATGATGATTTTTTAAAGGAAAATGTAGATTATTACGAATCTATTTTTTGTGAAGTTGATACTATAAATAAAGAGAGATTATTGTTGCAAATTGGAGTAAATTATCAAAGCTTTCAAGATTTTGTAGATATTCTGTTAAAATTCAAACATCATACTATTTTTAATATTGGTTACGGCATTCAAAAAGATTTTTTTGGGGGTAGGATTGTTAATACCATCGCTTTAATTCAAATCTTGCTTGGAAATATTGGAAAGCCTGGGACGGGAATAATTTTTTCTCAAAGCGATTTTTTGAAACCATTTCTTCAACCAATTCAAGATTATATTATCCAAGTGAAGAATAAATTTGATTTAAAGGAAATTCCATTAATAACCCTTGGAAATGAACTATTATCTGGGGAATATAACCTTCTTTTCATATATAATTTGAATCCAGTGAGTTCCTTACCTAATCAGAACCTTTTAAGAAAGGCTTTAATAAATGAGGATTTATATATAGTGGTATTAGATATGTTCTTAAATGCAACTACTAAATATGCCGATATTGTGATTCCAGCAAAATTTGATTTAAAATGTAATGATTTTATATCTTCTTATTACATTCCGGGTTTATCGGTAAATATTGGAGGTCCTTGCCCATTTCAGTATTGTTTGTCTAATTTCGAATTTTTCCAGAAGCTAGCTATTAATATTGGGTATAAACACCAACCACTTTTTCAAGAAACAGAAGAAGAGATTTTTAATTACTGTTTAAACAAATTACCATCAAATATTCGAAATAATCTTGAACAGAATGGATATTATTTACCTTTTGATGAAGAATACGTTCCATTTGAGAATTTAGAATTTCCAACACAAAATGGTCATATTTTAACACGTGGACCACATTTTAATTTTGGAGAAAAAATATTAAATCAAAGATTAGTACGTAAAGAAGATGAATTTCTGCTTATTACACCAGCTCATAGAAATTTTTTACATTCTCAATTAAAACAAATACAATCTAAATATATTAAGGATTTTGAAAAGGTTTTTTTATTATCGGATGATTTAAATAAATTGGGCTTAAAAGTGGGGGATAAAGTATTTGTATCGAATAATTACGGATCCGGAATCTATATTTTAGAAGATTTATCAACTTTAAAATCAGGCGTAGTTCTCATATATTCGGGATTATCTACATCTATAAAGGGAAGTACAAATGTTAATATGTTTATACCTGATAAGCCAGAAGAATTAGGTTTTTCAGGAGCATATAATTCAGCCATAGTCAAGATTTCAAAAATTGATAATTAATTCTGATTAACATTTAATCAAAAATCATCACTTCTTTTTTTTAATAAATGCGATATCTCCCAAGGATGTGCGAATTGATTTTTTCATATATTTGTCTCTCTGGATCGACCCTTCAATCATATCACCTTTTTGCAGCAACTTAATTTTATACGCTTCTTCTATTTTTTTAGCTAATTTAACAGTGGGTTTGGCTCTTCCTGTCTCGATTCTTCGCAGTAGTGATGGTTTTTCATTTAACTTCCGTGCAAATTGATCTTGGTTAAGTCCGAGAGAATTTCTTGCATTTCTTATTTTTTTTGCGAAATCTGGAACAATTTCAATTTCATCCCTTAAGTTTTTTTCATAAACTCTCCTTTTACGTTGTTTTGTTTTACCTGAAGTTCGATGTTTTTTACTGGAACTGTTTGATGATAGTTCAGTTAATTTCTCTCCATATTGGGCACAATTAAGACATACAGTAATTTTACCTCCTTCTATCAAAACTCTTAGCCCCTTGCCCCAAATTATTCCTCCACATATCGGACATTCCTTGTCAAACTCTTTATAATCTGGTTTTGGCATATGTTTGAAATGTTTGTGAATAAATGGAAGAACTAATATTTAATTATAGATTTTGAATTAAAATTCTTATAATTTTCGGTTTTTAATGTATTAATCTAGAAATTCTTTAGGGTAATTATCAAGATTTTAAAGTAATTACCCGGAAGTAACCTTAAATTTAAATGAATTAATGTTTATTATTAAAATATATCATTTTCTTAAAAGTTTAAACTAAAGTAAGAATTAAAGGGGTACACTCTTTTTGACTACGACTAAAGATAAAAGGAAAAAAGAAGAAGTAAAGGATGGAGAGTATTTAATCACTTATACTCGTCATTTAGAGAAAAGACTTAGGAATTTAGAAACAGAAAAACAACTATTAGACGCTGAACGTTTAAGATTAGAACAGGAATTACATAGTTTAAGAAATGAAATTGATAGGTTAAGAGAACCACCATTAGTATCTGCCACAATTATTGATTGTTTGGATGATAAAGGGAGAGCAATTGTAAAAAGTTCTACAGGTCCTAGTTTTGTAGTTAACACTAGTAGGAAAGTAAAGAATGAAAAGTTTACCCCTGGCATGAGAGTTGCTCTAAATCAGAGAACTTTTGCGATTATGGAAGTCTTACCAACTAAATTAGATCCATTTGTTAAAGGTATGGAAGTAATTGATTCAGTTCCGGATATAACATATTCTGATGTTGGAGGATTAGAAGAACAAATATTGGAAGTAAGAGAAACAGTAGAATTGCCATTAAAAAAACCAGAAGTTTTTTTAAGAATTGGAATTGAACCTCCTAGAGGAGTTTTATTATATGGACCTCCGGGCACTGGAAAAACACTATTAGCTAAAGCAGTAGCTCATGAAACAGAAGCAACTTTTATTAGAATAATTGGTTCCGAATTAGTTCAGAAATTCATTGGGGAGGGTGCTCGCCTTGTAAGGGAGATCTTTAATCTAGCTAAACAAAAAGCCCCTACTATCTTATTTATTGATGAATTAGACGCAATTGGATCCCAAAGGTTAAAAATTGCTACATCTGGTGATAGAGAAGTACAGAGAACTCTTATGCAACTGTTAAGTGAATTAGATGGCTTTGAACAAAGAGGTGATGTAAAAATTATTGGTGCCACAAATAGAGTGGATATTTTGGATCCCGCATTATTAAGACCTGGAAGGTTCGATCGCATGATATATTTCCCTATTCCTGATGAACTCACAAGAAAATCCATATTTAAGATTCATACAAGATCATTAAAAGTTGAAGAAGCTATCGACTTTAAAAGATTGGTGAACTTAACTGAGGGTGCAACTGGTGCAGATATAAAAGCTATTTGTACTGAAGCAGGAATGTTCGCGATTAGAAAAGAAGCTGAAAGTATTGTGAGAAAAGATTTTTTAGAAGCAATTGATAAAGTGATGAAAAAGGTTAAAGATAAGTGGGAAGAATCTAGACTTTATTCATAAATTTTTTATAATATTTATTTTATTTTTTACTATTTTTTAATTAAAATATTTTCAAAATATCATGGATAACATGGATTTAAAAACATTTTTAGGCTTAAGACAAATTCTGGCAATATCAGATTATCAATTTGGAGT
>SDBT01003482.1_pt1 | contig 27193 bp, 24 predicted proteins | sample 2277101 | NCBI WGS metagenome assembly SDBT01 (sample SAMN10404973, study PRJNA504765) | marine sediment metagenome | isolation source: marine sediment core GS10_PC15, 103 cmbsf | place: Arctic Ocean: Southern Knipovich Ridge | collected 2010 | reverse complement strand
TCAAGTAATAGAAGTTTTAAATTGATTATTCTACCTATATAAGAAGTTATATGAATCATCTATGATTTAATCTTTATTGAAACGAAGAATGTGTTCATTGATTTTAATCAGTTAAAAAAGTGGTATTGAATGGAAAATGTAAAGTATAGATGGATATGGATAATTGTAGTAATAATCATAATAATTGTGATCATTTGGGCGGTGTGGGACATGGGTAGAAAGTTTATCTCTACTCTTTCCGGCAGTCAAGTAGTCCCACCTGTTGATACACTAGCAAGTGGTGGCATTACTTTTCGTCTTAACTCAAATGAGACTAATCTATCATACTCTGGCAATATCAAAGATATCCCATTCTCTACTATTAAATCCGTTTCACTTCACAACGGGAAGATAGGTGAAAATGGCCCTCTGATAAGTGAACTTGAGTTTAGATCAAAGAAAGCTGTAAAGGTTATAGTAGAAGGTGAATTAGAAGTATCTGAAGAACTGGCTGATATGTTGAAGTCGAAAGAAGTATATACCCTAGTTACTTTCAAGTCAGAAATGATTAGAGGTCAGTTGATACCTTGTTAAAATGATCACATGTGATATATTCCAATCTAGATAAACAGTCATCAAACTATGAATCACACTAGATTGCCTATATTCAGTCTATTCATTACACTTTCCTCAACTATCATGCTCTGGGTGCTCGCTAATAAGGTGTTATCATTTCCACTCATTACACTTTCCTCAACTATCATGCTCTGGGTGCTCACTAATAAGGTGTTATCATTTCCACTCATTACACTTTCCTCAATAATCATACTCTGGATGTTTGTTAATAATGTATCATCACTTCCATACATCTTACTCTTAACCATCAAGTTCATTCCATTTGTCCTATATGGACATATGCTTTATATCTTCTTACCGCAAGATCCTCCTGATATTCGTTTAGCTTATTATAATCGAATGTTTTGTGGAACTATATGTGTTCATTACTTTCACGTCAGTGACGATTAGAAGTCAATTGTTAAAATTGATGATTTGCTCGAGCCAAGTATGTCATATAAACACCCCGATATGATTTCGTACATACTCTTTCTATTCATACCTCTCATTCCATGCACTATTCTCATCTTACCTACTTCATTTGCTCCACCTATTTTGATCATCTCAATAGTTTCACTAATCGTATTCTATCACCTATTTCGTATAGACCATTTACTTTCAGTCATTGCATTAATTCTAATGTGGATATTATTAATTCCACACAATAACTTCATTGTATTAATTTTGTTATGTCACATATTCTTTGTCTTTATAGGTGATAATTTATACAAGTCTCGATCAAATGATTCATAGTACTTTTAAAACTAATAATCGCTTATGTTATTCAGCTCATTATCTGGTACAGAACTGAAAAACATGATGTAGGGATAAACATCGATGAAAGATTGTAAGATCTTAGCTAAACTTTCATCAAAATGAATATTATCCTCCAAATATGTTTGTCGTGAAAGAGGTATAACATAACTGTTTTTGATTTCAAAAAAGGCACGATGGATTATTGCAAATTCTGAAGTAAATGCATTCTTCAATATTCTAATTTCCTCATCAGTGAGATCTCTGTTTAGTTGATTGGATATCTGTTCATGCATATTCTCATCTGGGATGAAGATATTTCCGCTGAAAACAGATATCCAAGGAAGATATTCTGGATAATGTCCCTCTTGCAACATCTCTAGATATTTAAAAGCATCTTTCTGTTCCAGTGCTTTTCTCACTATCTCAGTGTAAGTGCATCCATCAATCCATCTGTTATTCAGATTTATCATGTTCACCTTGAACATATTAATAGCTGTTTCTTTCCAAGTGGATCCATATTTCTTTTCCATTCCATAATCTCGTTTCACCTTCATTCTCCAGAAAGATTGATCTGTACAAATATGATTGAATTTTCGACTTGTCTCACAGAGTCTGGATATCTCTTTAGGATTAATCAAGAACAATATCTCTCTGATCGTATTACTGTCAGAATTTTCGAGATCTGCAATGTTCATACGACGTCGTCGTAAAATATTCTCTATTGTGGGGTTTTTCTCATCTGACATTTTTGATGAGAGAGGACTTGTTTGAACTTTCCGTACAAATTATAAAGATAATCATTTTTGAGCATAGAACATGATACCTCGCTCGAAAATGATCATTTGGATGATTTTGATAAGAACAAGTAAATTATCTTATTAATTTTATTCATTCTATTTGTACTCCCTTCTTGGTTATCTATCTTCTTTTTGTACTCATACTAGTTGACTTGTTTTGTTCCCTTTAGTCGTCTTTACTACATTCTATGTCGTTTTTCATTGGTGAAAAACTATCGAAAGTGCTTTTAACACTATCTCAACACGAAAAAGATTGTCTCCATGCTCATCTTAATCAAAGAGTTAGTAAAGCAGATTAAATCTGGTTGGACTTTGAGTGCAAAAGTTGGCTCATTAAGAACGAATACATAGTTATTCTCAATAAGTGTACTGGGATCATCTTAGCTATGAGAGATGGAAAAGACGGTGAGATAAGATACAACTGTAAACATTATGAAGGAGATGTGTTGAAAGAGTATAACTATGCGAGAGATGTAGTCAGTAAATTGGATAACTTTCAAGGTATGATCTATATCAGAAATGACAAGGACTCTTTTAGTGATGTGGCAGATGAAATAGACAACATATATGATGGTCTTGCATATATAGGATATATGTATAATATGAAGACTATCTACATCATGATTAGAGATCAAGTCAAACGAATCGACATTTATTCTTATGATGCGACACCTTGAAGTTTTTAATAGTATCAAATGTACTTTCATAAAACTATCAAGTTATAGTTAATGTGATTAAAAAAATGATAATTTAGATGATTTCAATGTATATAGATAAATGATCATATTTATCTTATTAGCAATTGCAATTGTTTTACCCCACTTTACTAAATTACCTATTTCAAAAATACTAGTTAACAATATTGCATGCTTGTTGCTTGTTCTAATTGTTAACTTGTTTTTTCCACCTGCAATCATTTTATTCAATTCACTACTTATAATCTCTACATTTATCCTGTTTCATATATACATTTTATGTTATCCTTCATCAATAAAAAAGAGATATCGAAAGTACTCCTAGCATTATCGCAGTATGAATGTCAAACTTTTAATAGTGTCAAGTGTCCTTCCATAAAACTATCAAATTAGATGATTCTGTCTTAATAACTAGTCTATCATCCATGTCTTTGATCTGATTTCTGAGTTCCCTCATCGACATAACAATCCAATCGTCGTCAACTATAAGTCTATTCTCATACCATTCTGATTGTTTTCTCCTTGATAATTCAAAGAGTGTAGGCTCTCTAAAAATGTAATCTTGATAAGTGAGAATTTCATATCCAAATAACTTACTTGATTTCTTCTCAACCTTACATTTTATCATAATGGGCTTAAAATCTCTGATGATCTGAATAGAGAAATTACCTTCTATGAGCTCAAAGAGTTCTTCTAGGGACACTCTTCTATTCGAAACTAGCTTGAAATCTCCATAGTTATGAGTATACAATTTTCTACTCTTGGCAACCTTAACTATATTCGAATATCCATATCTATCTAGGAATGCTACATTATCACCAAAAACGATATGGGTGATAATATCTTCACTATGAATATCGTTAAGATAGCTATCAGATAGAACATTTTTGACTAGAATACCATAAGTATTCTCATTATTTGTCTTATATCTCATTATGCTTCGAATGCCATATGACCACATCAGGGCAGGGGTAGGATATTCAACATTGTCTAGATTACTATTATCCATATATTTATATATGGATATAACTGTTCCTATCGAAATCATTCCATATTCTCCCAAGATTCCTACAGTATCACCATCTCCATCTATAATAGGAGAACCTATCATCTCCTTACCATAGTTACAAGAAAGAATGATTTGATATGATTGATTGATATCTGTATCAATCAATAACTTACTCTTTGGAAAGGACACGATAGTAGTTTTCATTACTGATATCATCTTATCATCCTTCTCAAATCCCCCTGCGAATAAAGTAAATCCTTCTTCGAGTAAGAAGGATCTTTTCCATCCCGTCTTAGGTGTATTTTTGAAAACATCAGTATCGATAAGATAGATTGCTAGTTTCATATTAGGACATTTGCATCTTATCGAAGCTTTATAAGGTTTATAGGGTGTTTTACTACTGTATACAGTAATGATGTCAGATAAAATAGATCCCATTATAAATCCTTTCTTGGCGTCAATTAGTAATCCTGTTGAATATTGATTATCATCCGATACCAATTTGAAAGATAAATCCTTTAGAGTCTTCATCTTTCTTACATATCAATTTATCTTTATGCATGTTTAGCTTTTAAAAGATTTCCTATATAAGTATTTCTCTCATTCACCATTAAAAGCTCCTAACACCTTTAGTTGATCTACCTCGACCGGATCGAGTAATTCTTCTATTCGGTGAAACACCTGATGTTCTAGTACTTCGTCGGGGTGAGTTCCTAGTCACAGAACTCCTAGTTGATCGAATTGGACTGATAGAACTAAATGACTCTGTCATCTCTTTACTCTCCTCGGGTGGAGTTAATCGAGATCGAGATGTAGATCTAACAATAACAGGAGTGCCAGCTGAAAGATTAACCATTCTTTCAAGATTAGTGAGATCCAAAAACAATTTATTTGCTAATTCCTTTTCTCTAGCATCGTGAACTTCTGGTGATGAAGAGACAATTTCGTCCAAAGCAACTCTAACATTAGCAAAACCTGGAGTTGGTTTACCAATGGGGGCTGCCAATTTCCCAGAAATAATATAGTTTGCTCTGTTAACACCCTTAGCTGTCATGTCAACTCTCTTATTCTTAACGAATTTCTCAGTGACCTGAGAGAGATCATAGTAATAATCTCCCGTTCGTAAAGCTTCATTGTACTTTCGAAGGATTTGGCTTCGACCTGATTTCCGACTCGCTTCTTCGCTTCTAGGTCGTGGCACACCAACAACTTTAGGTCCTTTAGCCTGTCTGAGATACACATTAACCGCATCGGTAACTCTTCCAAGGATATCGAAATCCCTATCCAAGAGGTGAGAGATCTCAACTCTGGGACCTTCTTCCCTCTCTTCTCGATCTTTAATTTCCTTCTCTGATCTAGTAACAGTTCTAACTTGACCCAACTCATCTTCAAAATCATTAAGTCGTCTTTCATAGTTTGTTGCAGTCCAAGCAACTTCAGGATTACTAAAGTTCATATCCTCAGCCGATGCTCTTCCATATCCTGCTTCAATAAGAGTGGCGATGAATCGTGTAACTGCTTCAGTAGATCCCACGACTCTAAGTCGATGATAAACATAATCTCGTGATGCGGGCTTCTTCCACATAGCCCTAGCACCAGAAAGTTTCAACTTTGACGAAGCGAAGGTAACATCAGTTAACTTCGCTTGAGATCTAGGCTCACTGACTACTTTACGCGATTTTGATCTCAACTTGATATCAGTTTGTTCTTCACGAGTGAGAACTTTATTGTAGTATTGTCCTTCATCTCCAGCTCTAAGTCTGCTTTCATAAGCATCAGGATTACCTCCATCCCTGATCTGTTTCACTGAAGCGAAGTTAGGCATCGTCTCTTTTGTTATAGTTCGATTAATTCTTAAGTTTTCAAGTCCAAATTAATCTTTCAGATCAAGAGAGCTTAACAACATAAAAAATGTTACTATAGAAAAAGAATAGTATACTTTAGATAAACAATGGCTTCAATAATATTCAAGGCGATAATTTTTATCACGATACTCGTAGTAATACTCTATTTGATATTCTCAATATGGATACATGACAAACAGGTTAATAATGAACCTGTTAATGATTCAATAACGAATACGGCATTTTGGCTAGCGATAGTACTGGTCATATGGTTGGTTGGTGTTCTCATTTGGCTGGGAACTACATTCCTGAACAAGAAGGTTACAAAGAAATTAGCTGATGCGGGTAATGCGATGTTTGAAGATGAGACTTCAAGTGACTATGATGACTATTAAAACCAAGATATCTCATTTAACTGAAGCATGATTAACTGTTGACTTACAAAAATCTAAGAATATATTCATTGACATCTCAGCTTTCATCATATTAACAATAGAACATATGACTTGAATATTAGAATTATCATAATCTCCACTCGAATCGATTCTATCAAATGAGATATTATTATATGTCTTCTTTTGTTTGATAGGACCTCTTTCCTTTCTCGTCATTGAATAAAACCCAATTCGTTTACGCATTGTACATGAGGTTAATCCGATTCTTGTCAAAGAACATATTCCTCCCGATTGTTGATACAACTCAATAAAATCATCGATCGTGATCAACACTTTAGTATTCTTTGTTCTAGATTTAGCGGTATTAATACAAGCCATTCTATAGATATTCCTAATGAAAGATTTAGTAATATCATCTACATCAACCAATCTCTCTTGTTTAATATGATTCTCACTATATTCTACTATTTTCTGAAGATATTCTAACATTACACTATCATCCATATTCCATTTCATAAGATTATATCCTGAACAGACGAGTTGAATATTATCTTTAGTGTAACCTTTCAAACTATCTATCCTATCAACAGAGAGATTGTAATACCTATCCTCATAAAGTTTACTCTTCTTATCAGGATCATAAATTTGTGTGTATGTCATCTTTTTACCTGTACGAGAACATATTCCATTTTGTGCATTGTAGATATCGATAATTATATCAGGGTTAATATCACAGATATAGTTACCCTTTTTACAGTTAGCCTTAATGGTCTTGAAAATAGATTTAACAAAGGATGACAGGTTTGAATTTAATTCAGCTAAAAGAGTATTGGAACATAATTTACATGATCCTCGTAAGCCATCTTTGCTAAACTTATACGAAGAGAAAAGGATCACATGTTTGATTTCTAGACATCTAGTACATCTCTTAGTACCAATTTTTCTTCTTGAATAACTTATATTCTTAGTACATTGTTTACATCTTTGAGTAACACCATATGATCCTGCCTTTTCTTTACTGAAATCTTTAAATGGTTTTGATATCTTACAATCTCTACATACTTTAGAGATTGCATTTCTCTCATCCTGACTTTTGTGCATATAACAATGATTTCCAAGTACATATACAATGACTTTACATGGAATTCTTTTGTCAGTAAGAATCCCACAATGTAGATGTTCTCTCTCCTTCTTCGGATGACGCCAACACCTATCACCAATGTTTATGACTGTAGTCTTGCATGGACCTTTATTATTAGGTTTCGGAGCTCCACATTTTGGTCTACCATCTTGGTGATCTCTACATCTTAATCCAACTTTAGCAACTCTTACTCTGCACTTATCACCATTCCCTTTAACATCTATGCATCTAGGACGATCTGTCATTTTGTATAGGTTTGATATTTCTTATGTTTTCTATTCATTTGGATAGGAACTACCTTCTTAAACAAGAAGGTCACAAGCAAGTTAGCTGATGCGGGTAATGCGATGTTTGAAGATGAGACTTCAAGTGACTATGATGACTATTAAAACTATCGCACTTAAGAGTTACACATAATACCATATTTGTAAGTTCGAAACATGAGCATGACTCTTCGGTAGAAAGAGTTATAGTGGAATACTCTAGATCTTTCATTGATGTGAACAACAATGTGAGAAAGATAGAATTCATCTTTAAAATAAACAAGTTATGAAATTGAAAATCTGAAAATGTCAGAAGAGTAAAGATGTGTGATCCAATAAGCACTGATCCTAAGGAGTTTGGGTGTGGTGTATGGTTTTCAATACATATACTAGCTAAGAATTGCAAGAAAGATAGCGATGAAGATAACTTCATATCATTCATGAATATAATATCACAGTCTATACCATGTAAAAAGTGTAGAGAACACTGTGTAAGATATATGGAGACACACAAAATGGAGAACTACAAAGGTCTGATTGATAATTTTGGAAACAGAATAGGACTATTCAAGTGGAGCGTTAGTTTACATAATTCGGTCAACTTGAGATTAGGTAAGCCGGTAGTTAGTACGGCTGATGCTTATATGATACATGACACAGATATTATGTGTCAAGGAAAATGCGGAGTAGATTGATTTTAAAACTAAGTTAAGTATTGTACTAATCACTTCATAACACTGAGTTTCTGCTTTCTTCTCCTCAAAGTTCGAGGAGAAGAAGATTTTCTAGTTCCTCTGTTTGGAGATCGAGCTCTTCTGGAAGAACGTTTCTTTAACACACTTCCTGAGGGAAGATTATTTTTCAGCTCAAAGAATGACATATCTGAATGTAGGTATTTCTCATATTCCGTTCTTATAGGGCATGGTGATTTAGATTGGTCGAAATAACCGATCGACTTCTTGAACTCTTCATGTAATTCAATGATAACCTTGTCATATATATTTGAAACAGAATCTATATGAATATCTCCATTATTGAAGAGTTTAACAACAACAAATGACCCTATTGAAGCTGCTATGAAATCACAACTAGCAATAAGTTTCTTCGAAACAGAACCATATATGATACTACCAGAGATTCTATGAAGTTGATTAGCTTTCTCTGGGTGAAGTTCACACGAATACATAAGATGAAGAAAATCGACATGAAGTTTAGGTTTCTTATGTACAAAGGCTACGTCTCTGATCACAATTCTGTCCCAACAAGAAACATCTCTCCATACGACTTCTCCACCAGGTGTTGGATCAATGCTTTTCGGTTTACACTTGAAGTATACGAAAGTTTCATAAACTCTGATCATTGCTAATTGATTCTTCCATTTAAGATCGAAAATATTAAATCTTTTGTATGAACCTTCAGGTATTGCTGTTAGACTACCTGGATTATGAGAATGATGATTAGTATCGCTGTTTTCACTATTCATGTTATTCTCTTTATTCTTGTATTCATTGATGTTCGAATATCCTACACTGTTTGAGTTATACATAATCTCTTTACGTAGAACAGAAAATGATATTTTGTTCTATCTTATTCACGATATCAAACGGATAATATTCAAGATGAACAATGAAGCTAGATTAATTCGTAAGAATATTACATCCGCTTTGTCATCGATAGCTGGTCATGACAACGTAAAGATTGAAGTTGAAGTTAGATTTGGATATCCAAATTACCGTGAATATGGTGTTCCTCAACAAGTATGGTATAATCTTTACAGTGATCTCATATCTATACCAGAATCTAGATCATATGCTATTGCTAGCTCATCTCAGAGAATGACAGACTTTATTGTTAATAAAGATAAAGATTCTTTAAGGAGAACAACAGGAATAGGTAAACCTAAAGAAGTGGTTAAACATCGATATGGTATTAACATCAATAAACAATATCCTTACAAAACAGCTATCTCTACCGAAAGGGTTGGATTCACTAGCAGAGAATTTGAGTTTTTTGATTCTCAAATCCCCTCACTAGTAAGAATCAAGGAAAGATTCTCTTTCTATATAGGTTCTTATCTTCGAGTCGATATGACTATTATCAAACCTTCGAAAAAGAAACAGGATAACATCTATGAAGTTGAATTAGAACTAAGAGTACATCCTAATAAACTGAATGCTATCGAGACACTTATCAAAGGAACTGGTTGGTTACTTAAGAAACTTCTCAGAACAACAATCATGTACTCTCTATCCGAGAGAAATAAGCTTGTCAAATTCCTGAATGGAAAGATGGGAGAACCTCATACTGGAGGAGTTAATGGCAGTATATATAATTATGCTCGTGATCTAAAGTACAATGATCTTATCGATGGAGGTATTCTTGGTTATTCTGATACTCTCAAGAAGAACATTGGATACACTATTACTCATAAGGCTGATGGTGAGAGAAAGATGTTAGTAGTCTTCGAAGAATCGATATGGTATGTAATTCCTCCCTTTTTCACTGATAAGATTCGAGATAATTTTAGAGGTTCTGATGTTATCCTTGATGGAGAATCTGTTATTATCAAACCTGAATTCGACAATGCTGGGAAGTCACTGTATCTTATTATAGATGTTATTTCAATGAGAACAGAGAATTGGTTTAAGAGACATACATATTCATTACAGCAGAGTGAGATTCTTCGTAAAGCTGGTCTAATGGTGTATACTAAGAACTCTGAAGTGTTTTACACAGCTGACTCATTCTTTAGGATAAACGAGAAACTACTTGGTAATTCTAATTCATTGGCTTTCAAGACAGATGGATTGATATTCACTCCTATCAACACTCCATATAAGAATCTGACGAAAGAACTAGCTCCTGGAAAAAGAATTCTTAGTTTACAGCCTGATATCATTAAGTATAAGCTTCCAAAGGATTTGACTATCGACGTCAGGGTAGAACAAGATAAAAAGATGAAGATAGTACTCAAAGTCACTTTACGTTACGGAGAACCAGTTACATTTACTGGGTCTCAGAGGTATCCTCTCAAACGTTCTATGATTAATTATAAGGAATTATTACCTCATATTGGTAAGATAGTCGAACTAGAATGGAAGGGTGGTAAGTTATCACTTAGAAATGTAAGGAAATTCAAACCCTCCCCAAATAAATCTTATATAGCTAGAGAGATCTGGGATAACATGCATGACCCTATTACATTCGATACTATCATTGGTGAGAACCTTATTCTATTATTCAAGAACAATAATAGAATCAAAAGAGAGTTAATTAAGAAAATCAGCAAAGGTTCAGTCATACTTGATATCGGATCAGGAATTGGTGGAGATGTGGATAAATGGAAAGATGCGAAACTCGATCGTGTCTATGCTGTTGAACCCAATCTTGAAAGTGTAAAAGAATTAGAGAGAAGAATCAAAGCTAGTAAGATGGAGAACATAGTGACAGTCATACCTCACAGAGCTGAGAATATTAATAAGATCGAAGAAGCTCTTGATGGAAGAAAGGTTGATTATGTTACTATGATGTTTTCTCTATCATTCTTTAAAGATTTCAAAACTATAAGAGAGATACTGTCTAGATTCCTCAAACCAACAGGTTCATTCATATACTTTACTATCGATGGTGATGCTTTACTAGAGACATTTAAACCCCAATTAAATATCACCGGGAAATATATCAACACTGATTCATTCGAATATGGAGATTTCAGTCTGAAGAGATTAAGTGAAAATGAGGTGCATATTGAAATCAAAGGATCTAAGACAGCTGAAAAACAGAATGAGTATCTAGTCAATGTCACTAGATTACACAAGGAACTACATCAAGATGGTTTCATATCGAGTTTAAGAGAAAGAGCTGACAAAGAAACTTTTATGTCTATAGAAGCTTTCAAAGTATCTAATCTACACTCATATGGTATGTTCTCGATGAAGAGATCTACTCACAGTCTGATCAGGAGAGCAGAACTTATTGGTCCTACTGTTCATCCATTTGACGATACAGATATAGAAGAGACTAGAATCCCTGTTCGAGAGAAAGTCCCCATGTTCTATAAGTTTGAAGAGAAGGAAAAGGTAACTGGAGAAATCATACAAGAAATACTTCCTGCATTCATTGAGGAGAAGACTAGTGAAGTGAATAAAGCAGTACCCGATTACTCTGCTATTCATCTGAGTGAAACGAGTGGAACGGGTGAAGAATCTATAATATCATTAGTCGAACCAGAAATTCCTCCTCATCCTCTTCCCGTTCTGAATGAAATCGGGAAAGTGAAACGTGTAGAACGAATTGAACAGCCAACGATAGAACACCCGAGGAAAATTTTGCCCGTAACACCTAATATCACTATGAAGACTGCTATGGGTGATGATAATAATGATCAGTTATTAGATAAACGTTTTACAAAGATCAAAGTAATTAGAATCGCTGTCATAGATGAAGGATTCAGTCTTCTTCATTCTATTCTGAAAGCTACTAACTATTCATATCAGAAGAACAACGCTTATATGTGGAGGAGAGATCTTGCGAAGAATCTTGATTACAGTCGTCAAATTCGTTTTGGAACAGATAGTGGTAATCTAGAAGAGATATCTGAATTGATGAACATAGGTATTTATGTAATCACACCTTATAAAGATTATATTGATATCTTAGAGAAATATGAAGGATCTCCTATTATTGTATTATCATGGACTTCATCATGGGAAATTATTAGTATCGAAGATGATAAATCTCTCTACAAAACAGTATTCGATAAAGATGATTTATTTATCAAAATACTTGATGATCCATTTAGTCTTCACATGTGATTAAAACATTATGATTGTCTCATAATGTTTTTCTAAAATGAATCCTAGAGAGGATGAGGAATGAAATCATAAACAGTGATCCTCATTTGGAAAGAAAACGAGAAAAATGATGACTATTTCAAATATACACATAACGCTAAATGATGTATACTTTCACATTATGGAAAAGAGGGTTGGAAAATATTCTCTGAAAATGTAGCATGTTTCATTGTATTTATGTGAAGAATGTATAGGATAAAAAAAGACTGGAAGATCTCACCCGTAATGAAGTTTTGTAATAAATAAATCATTCTTAAAAGTGTAAATTTTAATTCGTCTACAAGTTAAACATAACATGTCTACCTCTTCAAGAAGTAAATCATTTAATCCAAACTTGTATGATGTCTACAGTAAGATACATACCAATCGTAAGAGTGCTCTAACCGTGAAAGGCAGACATGGTCACTCTATTGAAGTTAACATAAATGAAATTCGACATACTTTGAGAAAACTGTATGAATATGCTAATTCTCCAATATCAACTCTATCTAAGGAGATATCTCTTGAGTTCAAATCTATTGTTAAGCAGGCAGAACTACTCAAGAATACAGATCACTATGAAATGTTATGGGATATATGTCAAGAGATCTTCAGTCGATACCCAGGAGAGCTCGAACCTTTCACAGTAGCATGTTACTTCCTTGGATGTATGACAAAAACCCCTAAGGATATGGAAGAAGGGTGCACATTGTTATGTGCTGGTGCTATGTCTCCTCCTCCAAGTGAAGAGGAGTTCTCGTACTGTTCTAAGAATGTTTACTATTACAGACGAACTAAGAAAGGACATGTTCTTCAAGTGATGGGAGAATCTCAAGGATCTTCACAAGCGTATATCTATGTTAATTATAACAATATCGAATCCTTTCCTGGTTTCGATAGAAAAGATATCTCCTTCTTGATTTCTATCGGTATTACTGAAGTATGTTTGTACGGATACTATGACAATCGTTACTATGCTCTCACGACTGGATTTGTATTCGTGAAGATTCTACCCGTTTCTCAAGGAGAAGACGTTGATAATGATGATTCGAATTCAGGAATATGGATAGCATTATGCGTGATAGGTATTATTATACTTATATTGATATTTTGGTTCATATGGAGAAACGTAGGAGATGATATGGTCGGTGAACATTTTTATGATGAACTAGGTTATCATGATGTTGATACAAATACTTCTATGATATCAGTAAAATAAAGCTCTTTTAAAAAGTATGATCACTGTACCAGTCACGAGAATTAAGAGTATCATTTCTGTGATCATGATCAAAAGGTTTAACTACTAATAACTTAATCTTAATATCGAACTTAGTATCAGGTTCATGTGGCTTTCTGTCTCTGAGCTTAAGTTTAATCCTTGCATTATTCTGTAGATAGATGATACTAGTATCATGCTCAGTTCCAAGGATATCAAATGAGTTACTGTAAGCAATATATCCTACATCAACAGGATCATTAGGCATATCATTCAGAGTAAGCATGTCGATATCAAGATTGTCTAACTTCACTCTTTCAATACTTCCATATGAGATAGAAAACGATTTGATAGGATTATCTCCTAGAGTATGATCATTAGCATTAGTGGTATAGTTGGCATAGTAATTCATATCTCTGGCAACAATATTCTGTGCCGTAACAAATACACCTCTACATGGATTAGGACATTGAAGATCGATCTCAATCGATTTACCAAACTCGATATCATTTACCGATGATACAGTAACAACATCGAGTAGATATATCTCTCTTTTGCTATCATTCTCATAATAATAATCCCTAATCTTCCTATTCTGAAGAGCATATTGAGCAAAGATTTCTGGTTTAGACACTTCACTTAATGCATCCATCTTGGCTAGGTATTTTGGATCAACTTCTATGTTTGTCCATTTTCCATCGACTAGTTCTCTCATTCTCAGAAGTTTACATATCTTGAGTTGGAATTCGAACTTGAACTGTATAGTATTCACCAGTTTGTACAATGGAAGAGAATGAACTAAGTTATTTGAGAATTCGAACGGAATCGTTACTCCGATAGGTCGACCATAAAGAATAGTTGAGAAATCTTCTAATTCTGGAATGATCCCTGCTGTTCCACAGTAATTCTTTACAATGTGATTAATAAAGTATTGACTGTTGATGTCAAACCAGTTACTATCAATGGTTAACTGATTTTCATCATCGATAGATAGATAAATTCCAACATTCATATGATGAATGAGATGATGAGTCCATGCTATTTGAATCCTATCTTTGTATTCATCTTCTACTTTCACAGAAGGAAGATTGAACTTTTCATAGAGGTAGATTATGTAATCCATCTTAGAATTAATATTGTAAACAGCTCCATATTGTTCAGTGGATGAAGATGCTTTCATTCTCTCGAGCACCTTGATGTCAAGAGTGTACTTCTTGACATCCTCTCGAAACCTATTAAATACTTCATCATCTTTAGACTCCTTACCCACATCATGTAATTCACTTTGAATTACATGACTGATCTGATCGAGATCAATCTTTGCTGTCTTGAATTGACTCATCCTTTCTATGGCAAATTGAAAGATTTAGGTGAAGATGTGAATAAATTTCATACCCTAAAGCTACTTTATTTGAAAGATGAAAATGGATGAAAAAACATAAGAAATATCAGACCTATACAAAATGGCTGCAAGAGTTGGAACAAAAGCAAAAGCTCTCGAACCGACAACTGCTTTCGTTCAAAGAACATCCAATGTCAAGAGGGTATACGCTGTCCTATTTTCTGTTCAGAACCAACTAGCTAAGTTGCCTACTGCATCCACGGTAATCAATATTGGAAATGGGCTTACTTTCAGCCGAAGAGATATCACTAGATTGAGATCTGAAGGTAATAAATTATTGGATACCAATAATAGTGAGTATAAACATGCTCATGCATTTGCCAAGAAAGTTTTTGATAGGAAAGCTCGAGCACCTCGAGCTGCACCTTTCAATAAACCAGTTGGGATCAAAAATAATGCAAAATCATTCTTTGAAAGTGTTATAGCAGATGACGATATTACTCAACACGCTGTTCTAGAAAGTCTCGGATACAAATTTTGGCAAAATGATGAACCCGTTACATCTGTTCATCTTAATAGACTTTTCAATAACTATATCAGTGTTGAGATGTTAGGAACTTTGCAAGATGGCAGAATCATTGAGATTGATGATGATGATAATTTTGCTGTTAACTTCAAAGAAGAGATTGATAATACACTTATTATGAATGCTGCATTGAGAGAACAATTGGAAATTGCTATCAAAGAAGCTAATTCGAGTGATCTAACTGGTAAGACGCTCGAATACAACTCAGCTAAAGGTGTTCCAACATCTAAGCCTTTGAAGAATAGCAGCACTCAGATTTTTGCGTATCTTGCTGCGGCAAAACCACGTTCCCTCGACTCAGATGCTAGAGGTCTCGGATATGACAACGCAGCGGAAGCAATCAAATCTTCTACCAAGAAAGCTAAACTCAAATCGAGAGTAGTTCCTAAGATGGAATCTAACCTTGGTACATATTTTAGTGGTGGAGATTATAGAAATTATGCTCAAAGCAAGTACTTCTCTCAATATACACAAGGTAGGGGAGACGAGCCAGGTGTATATACTATAGCACTCTTTGATCTTAATAGCATAATCGCTCAACTTACCACTCCTTATGATGGAGTAATCGAAAGATTAGATGATATGAATCAAGATATTGACCTGCTCCATAAATACAGTGAAGCGAAAAAGGAATTCGAAAAGAAGAACGAAAGAGTTCTCGATAAGGACAAATTGAGAGAAGGAAAGGTTCTTGCAGGTCTTTCAGCTATAGGCATTAATCTTCGTCCATAGTATATCATTTACTACTTTTAATAAAATTCTTTCAGAGCATACTCTGCTATGGCATTAAAAGTTATCTCCCCACAATACTCTTCTGGTGATATCCCTTCTCTACACACTAAAATTAACGTTTTACTTGTTTCGCCTGTCTTCACCTGTTTCACCGCTGAGAATAATGGTCCTGGGGTCTGAGATGCTACTGCACCCCATAGTTTAGTTAAAGTACTATCAGTATAGAATAGAGTCATCATTGATCGTTTTTCTTTCTCCTCTTCGAACATATCTTGAGTTAGAAGAACTACAGAGTTCTGTGAGAATGTTGTATCTAAGTTGTCCATGCTGTCTTTTAAAGGGATGAATATAACTCTTTCTTCTTCTCTTCTCTTCTTTCTGTCATATATTTAATAAGTTTTTCTCTTCTTCCTCCTGTCATCTTCTCATCACGATACAGTCCATAAGGAGGACAGTCGAGACCTTCAGGGATCATACTTCCTATTTTTGAGGTATCTTCATTTCTAGATATTAGATATTCTTCCCAGAAATCTATTTCAACTATAGAATCAAAACAATTATCCATTACATCTATGTCGTTATCTATCCATTGCCATTCTCTAACTACATTATTCACATAGTTTAGAGATCCTTTATAATGAAGATGATCTTTCTGTCTTAGAGATTTAGGAGTCGACTTAAGTATTATTCTTGTTCCAGAGCCCCATGGAACATAGAATATCTCTTCACCAGCATACCATCTTATTACTTCACCTGCTTCTTTTGTTCCAAAGTCGATCATAGAAGATATCATATTCACATTATCTTTCATCATCTCATACCATTGATTACCCTCATTTGCTACAAATAAGAATGTGTCTTCTCTATCACTCCATTTCTTAACATCTTCATCGAAGTCATAATTATGAACTATGATCTTATCATTATTAGTATTTATATCAGCATAGACATAAATACTAACTATCTCATCAAATAGTTCGAGCAGATTAAGGAGATCTTTCTCCTTAAGGACATCATCAATAACGAGAAGAAGATCTATCTCTTGAGCTCCATATTTAGATATGAAATAGATTATACTTAAGAAAATTGATCTGTCCTTTAATTTGATAGCCATCCTATGATCTTCAGGATAAATGTATGAATCTACACTCTCTGTATCATCTTCGTAGTTCAGATCAAAACTATTATCTGTAGGAAGATTCTTAATAGATTCGATCATAAAATCAGGTAGATGTTCACCATGAAAGTATATTTCATCTGATAGTCTGACATCAGAGGGTGCAGAAAGATATGGAATATTCATCAAAGGATGTTGAGAGATAAATATGAATCTGTAATTCTCTGTCTCTATCTCATTGATATTTTCAAATCTATCTAGATTGAAAGTAAAACTCTTATCTGATTTCACTACTACGAGATCAGTATTATTCAATATTTGACAAACAACGTCTTCTATATTAATTTCTTCTTTCTCTTCTCTGTCAAGCATCACAACATTAGCCGTAGATGGACTCTTCATTATCTCATTGGGGTCAAATAGTGAAAACACTGACATCTTCTTTGAAATGTTGACTACACCCGTTGGATGATATGTTCTGATATGAACTATCCTATCATCATCTAAGAGTGATTGGATATCATCATCATATACCTGCTTTGTTAAGGTAATCTTCATCATATCCTTTCCTCCATTCATCATGATTAGTAGATTAGCAGCATGATCAATAGCTTGAATAATTTCTACTTTGCTTTGTTCGATCTCACTGGAAGGCTCTAAATCACCAGAAGACTTAAATATATCGGAAGGTACGAACTCTTGAGCTGACGAACTCAAAACGTTCTCGGGAATACTAGCCTTTCTTATTATCCTCCAAGCCTTCTTATCAGATCTTGTCTCAAGACTTATTCCTTTAGGTTCTTTAATCTTAATACCTTTCATCGAGCCAATATTTGGACTTCTTTGTGATATGAAAATGTAGTCACATCCGTTAACCGAATCATCAAAGTCTGTTACAGTGAATACATAGTATTGAGAATACTTGTCAGAGTGAAATCTCATTTTCTTGCCTATTCTGATAACAAAAAGATCTGTTCTATTTCCAATCATGTTAGTGATATCTGAATAATTAAATTTATTGATATACACTACATCTTGAAATTGATTATTATATTCTCCAATGTTGATAGTCTTATCTTGATGGCTTAATGTTTCTATGTAGTTTTGAACAGTTTCATCTTCTTCAGTATAGATATTGAACTTACTAATCCTACTATCTTCCCAGAAGACTCTTATGTCTATCATGTTATCAGATAATCCAATCATTGACAAGGTAATTCCTCCCGTCTCGTCTACTATCTTGAATATAGTATTCAATACATCTTTCATTATGTTAATCTCATTAAGCTGGAAGTATCTGTTTTGAACCTTGAATGTCACTGGCATGTAAGGTACTTCTCCTTCTCTTTCGATGAAAGTTTGAATCTTCTTCTCTTTGAACATCATAGCTCTCTCTAAGCTGAATGTTGTCATTTCATTTACTACTCTTACTATGAATGGGAAGTCAAGTTGAGGTAAGATAACTTTCTCCTTTAACCCTGTTGTGTCTGTTAAGACATCATTATAGAAAGTGTGTAAGATAGGACTCTCATCTTTGAGAAGTATATTGACTTCATCCGGAAGAACACTCCTTGATGAACGAGGTGTAACAGCTACAAGTTGATGAATAACGTTGTGATATGTATGAGGTTGCTCTACAGCATCTGTGGATGGAAGTTTATCATCTCTTAGAAGAGTGGATAATACAGATCTTACATCACAGAGGAGAGGTGTATGATTGTACGGATATGACCAACCAATACTGATATTACTATCTCCTTCATGAATATATCTATAAGACCATTCGAGACCATATATGTATTCAATACACATCTTGATAATCATGTTTTCAGTGATTGTGAAATCAAGTTCATATTCACCAAATGAAGTAGTACAAACTAGTATGGGTCCTTTCGGACCTAGAGCATGTTTATACCATTCTTCTCTGAAGTTCTCTGATTTCCCTTCTGGAAAGATGATCCTATCTTTTGGTTCTTCGAATATCTCTAAGAATGCTAGAACATTCTGCCATTTAATCTGTCCATCTGAGCCTGTGAGAGGGTATCCTAGCTTCTTATAGGTCTCAGTAGTAGATCTCATAAAACGACTTACATCTTCAGCAAGTGGATAAGTTGGAATATAATTGACTCCTGTGAAAAGATTAAGAAAGATAAAGTCTCTAAGAGACGTAGGTTTATTACCCATAATCTCGTAAACTAGATCTTCAAACGATTTCAGAGATAGATAATCTCCTATGTTGAACATCTTTACAGTCTCATTAGGTCTGTATATGTAGATACTCTGTTTATTGTGTAACATTAGAAAAATCTCTGTGTTCTGAGTGTAGATAACGTGAATGTCATTATCTTTAAACAGAGGTATCTTAGTGCGTCTGTTCATTAATTTGACTATCTTCTGTGTCGAACTACCTGGAACAAATTGACCTATCAGATATACTGTAGGAGGAAGATCTGTTATGTCAATCCACTTAATTATCTCTCCTTCTATATTCATCATAACATCTGTTCCAGCTGTTAATTCAGCTGGAAATGAAGAATATCTCTCCTCTTTAAGATATTTTATTTCTGGAGCTGGAACGACTCCTGATATTGATAATACGAGTAAATCATAAGGTTGAACCTGTTGAAATATATTGACAATAGTGTTAATGATAATCTTTTCGGCCCCAGAGGATGCTCTGATGATTGAATCAACATCAATTGAAAGAGTATGAGGTCGTCTAGCTATAGGACTTTTTGATAGTTTGTCAATGTAGTAATTCATCATTAGGTTTTATCTCAGACTAATACTCTTAGGAAAATCAATTCTTTACATATAATCACGATATATAGAACGAAAAATAAAGATGGACGAAGTAGCATAAACTTAAGATCTACATTGATAAACAAAAGATGAGTGATGTTAAAGTGGTAGTGCAGGGAGAGTTCTATGATGGATATAGTTTCAAGAAGTTGATTGAGACTTTAGCTACTATCATTAGTCATGGTAACATCATATTCAAGCAAGATTCATGGCATTTATGTGAGTTAAACTCTAATAAGTCTGTTATGGTCTTCATAGCTATCAGAACATGTGAGTTAATTAACTATGAATACAATTACGATAAGGAAGAACTAGTAATAGGTATTGATTTTGAAAATCTTCACAGACACTCCAAATCAATAGGTAAGAAGAATTCAGTTATATTTCGAATAGAAGAGAACAATTCTTCAGATAATCTGCTGATGGTTTTATATTCGGAGAATTCGTCAAACTCTGCTGTATCTCCAATAAATGTTCCTCGTGAAGATATTAGAATTCCAAGCTATATCAATGAACATCCCATACTAGTCAAGGGTGGAGTATGGTCAAAGATATGTACTAGTATTGGACAGCTATCTAACATTCATGACGACACTGTAATTGTTTTAGCATATGAAAAAGGCTTCACAATAGAAGCTCTTGAAAGTGGTGCTGAATCACTTAGAAATATAGACTTTGGAGTCCTTAATACTTCAGACAAACTTCAACTTAATTCTGTTACTAAAGAGTATAGTTCTGTGATAGATTCAAAACATCCTGCATATATTACCAAGAAGGATGCTGAAGCTGGTGTTATACGAAAACTTGGACTACCTAAGATGGTAGTGAAATCATTATCTCGTTTAGATACTTTATGTCATATGGGAACAATGAAATTTTCATTCGGTCGTGAGACACCGATGAAGATTAAATGTAAAATAGGTAGTTATGGAACTTTTACGATCTATTTGAAATCTTGCTAGAACTTTTATACATATCGCATATTAAAACACATTGTTTTAATCTACTACATTACACATAACATATTTACCTAACAACTCCAGAAGATCATTTGGTATATCTTTAACAGAAAACATGATACCATTAGTATTTTCAGATTGTATTCCTGAGTACTGAGATATATTCATGTTGCTATATAGCAACATGATTAGATAAACATGTTCTGATCTCTCTTGGGATAATACATTAATCATCTTACATAAATGTGAATTCGAGATAGGTTTCATATTGATAGATAACAGTTCACGATAGAATTGTGGATATGTAGTAGTCATATTGTTCTCTTTATACTTGTGTTTTAATTGTGTATGCAATTGATCGATTTTACTAGAGATCAGTTTTTTCTGTCTAAACTATACTTGCTGTTCCTCTGTTTATTTCTACTTTGGCCTTCAAATAGATATGTCGCTGTTACAGAAGTTACTTTATGATTTGATATAGATCTTACTGCAAAGATAGGATTGTTCTTCATCTGATATTCAACAAACTTATCTATTCCAGACTTATTATGAGAGTATTCATTAGTTCCATTATTCATTATCTCATATTTCAAATTACCATTTATTAGGTTTGATGATACTAGAATGACGAATGGAGTCCAACTAGCTAAATTACTTACATTTGGATAGATACTTTTCAATCTTTCTCGAATATCAGCCTTTGTCTCATGAATGAAGATTATCTTAATATCATCCCTCTTTGAGTATTCTCTAATGATAGTATATTTTTCAGAATCTATAATACCGCATGCTCCACAATCTTCCGCAGTTATGATAACTAGATCTGCTCGAACTGATTTCAAAGAGCTCATCTTTAATTTGAAACTCTAATGTTTTAACCTAGTAAAAATGAATTCTTTCGTGTATGTTTTGGATGTACTAGACAGTGTTGAAGGTATGAAAAATATAGTTCTTACACATCTGAAAACTCTCTATCCATCTGTGACTGATCTTATAAGTTACTCGTTTGAGGATGGAGTTATGTTTGTGCCTTTGATCGAAACTAAGTATTTATATGAAGATCTCGATTATGTGAATTACGAAAAATACAAGGGTATGATACCGATAGTTGATTGCGGACTGATAAGATACATACTGAGTGAACTTGATATTGAAGGATACTACTTGGGTAAGATAGTATTATTGGAATCAAACATTGATGAAATTAGTGAAGAAATAGAGTACCTTAGATCAGAATGCTATTTCTCTCCAGATGTAGATACACCCCAACATGTCAGATTGTACTCAGAACTTGCATCCTTATGGGGTATTGAGATAGTCATGAAAGAGTATGATTACATAGTTCTCAAGGGATGTGAAAGATTACTCGATTATGTACCATCAGTTAAGGAATTCTTTGAGAGATCAAGAGATATCTTCCCAAAGGTACCTAAATTGTTAGTAGATGAGAATTATGCAACATATACATCACTCTACCAACTTGAATGTAGAACGAATAATTGTGATATGAAAGAGATAAAAGATGTTTTAATACCAGACACCGTTGAGATAAATGTGTATAAAGACTTGAATATGACTAGGATCGATGTGAGAGATGGAGAAATATTCGATTTCAACTATTATGACAGATCAATCAAACAGGTTAGAGAGGATTGGAAATCTGGTAAACTTCTCACAGATCATTGTAAGGTGATTATCAACGAGTTGGGAGTTTTATCGTTCTATACCTTGAAGAGGTGAAAATTTAAAGATAATGAACCTTAAAATCTTGGACTATCATTATAAATGAGTCCTTACACAATAAGCATTATTAGTGATAACAATAATCATGCAACCTTTATTAAATCACTATTATCAGAATGTATCTTTGTAGACGATAAACAATCTAATGTCGATACGGTTATTTTCATAGGAGGAACAAAAGATGATATATTCAAGATATCTAGATCAAGAAAAAGAGCACAGGTTATAGGAATTAACATTCATATCAAAAACTCAATTGATATACACAAAGGTAAATATGATATCTATGATCATATCTTTCTGAACAGCAAGAAATATCTTGTAAGATTGCAACGTAAACTCGGAACCAAGTATGTTCATTATCTTCCTGATCTCAATGCATTACAGAAGATAGAACTTCGAGTGGGTAAGAAAATAGCTGCACCTGACGATTTCAAAACTGATAATGTTGCTGTAGTACGTTATGATGATTTACATAATGAATTACCTAGATCAGCAATTTGCTCTACCAGGGATCAAGTTCTGTATTGTATAAATTCTTTTACTCCATTTGTGTATGTGAGTGGAACAAGTGGAACAAATGAAACAGCTAGATGGATAAAAGATTTAGTAGGTCACGATTTCATTATTGATCTCAAAGATGATGCAATAGCGTATCTTACAGCTAGAGAGAGCGAATTGAAAGCTATTATCACTAAGGTATATTCAAACTGTCTACAATACTGGAACACTAAACAACTTATTGGAATAGTCCAGAGCATGGAAAAAAGGAAACCTATAGTCGATCATGTAGATTTGGTTCAGATAGATACAATTCATGCTTCGTATATTCGACTGAGAGATCATCTTAATAAAGATGCTACTATTGATGTGAATAGAATTGCTTCATTTGTAAGTATGAAGATCAATGGTGATCCAAAGAATGACATCTTGTTAGATGTCATAAAGAATAATCCAGATGATCTTCTATCGTACATAAGTGAATTTAAGAGACAGTTCTCACGAGAGAGTATCAGAACATGTAATAGGCTTACTTCCATTCATTATGGTAAACTGAGACCTGGATGGGATAGAATCATGAAGTATCTAAATTCTATTACATGTGATAATGGTATTCTATTCGATTCATGTATCGATGATACTTTTAAGAGTCCCGAACTTGAAAATTCTGGTATCATACCATATACAGTACCATGGGTTGGCATCATTCATGATCAAGTCGATCAATTATGCATAAATAATGTATTCATCAAATCTATTATTACGTGTCAAGCTTTGATATGTTTTACAGATGTCATCTATGATGAACTTCAGAGCGAGTTGAATACTTTGAAGAATACTAAGAGAGTAAATCATGGTTTAGATCTAATCAAATTAGTTCATCCAACTTGTCTACCTATTACTATTTACTCATCCATTCCTCCTAAGAAGATCATCTGTTTTCCTAATTCTCAAGGTGAAAAGTCTTTTGAATTTTGTCGACTGGACGTGGGTAAGATAAAGAAGGTGATTATAGGTGAGGATGATACATCATTTCATATAACTAGACATGATATTGAGAGAAATGAAACAAATAGTACATTCTTGTCATCGATATTGAAATACATTAATGATAAAGACTTCTTGTGTAATGAATTTGGGATGACATATTCGGATATTCCTCGAGAGTTCTCAGTAGATTTAAACGAAGAAGAAGATAAAAAGAAACCAGTGAAGAAGATACTCTACATACAAAAATTGAAAGAACATATTCAATCCTTGTTACAATCATGTGATTATATCACTGAAGATATATTAGAAAAGTCAATGACATCAGGAAAATCGTTAGTGCCAGAAAGATCAATAGTGTTCATAGATGTAAGCGATGAGGCAGGAATTCAATATCCTATGATCGAATGTATTATGGCTAACATTCCTCTATTAATCAGAAAAACATTAACTACTGTAGAATATCTTGGTGAGAAATACCCTCTTTACATTAAGGATGATCATGTTATTAATAATGATGAGATCAATAAAGCTCACTTTTATCTTAAGAGTACAAATAAACATCAGTTCATGATAGAACATTTAGTCAATGAACTTATGAACTGTACATTCTACAAGAATCTGTTCTTGTAAAATCCTTGATAGTATGGTTTTACAAAACTTTTTTATCCCTCAATGAAATGAAGAATTATGTCATAGCAGTAGTCGTTGTGGTGATCATTATTATCATCATCATTGGTCTGATCGTTTTTGGTGTCAATTCGAACAAAACAGATAACAATGGATCTACTAATCATCCTTCTGCGGACAGGAAAAGGAACCAGTGTGTAATAGAAGTAGTAGACACAAATGATAAAACATTCTGTACAAAGACATATGGAAATAAGACAATTGATCTTGAATTCTGTTTTTGCCTCAAGAAAAAGTACTCTGCGGAATACCATGTCAGAAATGTAAATTTCGATGAGCATGATTGGAGAGGTCGCGCTAAGTTAACTTGTCAATCTGAGACATTTAAGGATCTGAAATCATACATCGAATACGATCCCGATGATTGCAAATATATCTTAACTTTGGTTGACAGGAGTGGTGAGATTGTCACATTCAACAATCCTTCTAGATGTATCACAGTTAAGACTAAGTTAGAAAAGTGCTGTGATAAACGAAGCAGTACAAGCGGATCTCACAGATCGAGTGAGACAAGAAGCAGCAGTGATTGTGATGATCACAGCAGCAGTGAAAGAAGCGATAGTAATGATCATGGAAGCAGTGGAAAAGGAAGTAGTAATGATCACAGAAGTAGTAGTGGAAAGAGTAGTAATAATGATCATGGAAGCAGCGGAAGAGGAAGCAGCAATGATCACAGTAGCAGTGGAAAGAGTGATTCCAATAGTAGCAAGAGTGATCACTACGATGAACATGATAGTATAGATCCTTATTCTAATTCATCTCATTGCAACGAAAGTACAGCTTTTTACCCTGACAGTTGCACATCAGAATCCTTATTAGAAGCTTTTTAAAACCCTAATCTATAACAGCACTTCTTCTGTCTTGTATACCTATCTCGTTCATCAACTTTTCTAAGTCGTCAATCATTTGCATAATCAACCAGTTAGACCATAGAAATTACTATAGTATGTAATTATACCGTAACATCTTGAAGGTTTTCCTCGTCTTGAGAAAGATAATGACGACAGAACTTGTTGTATATTCCTACAGTTACAAGATTTTTGCATGAGTCCCCACAACTTCAAATGCTATAATAGTCATATTCATTTGAATGTTAATACTAATCAAAATTGATATAATTGTTAATACATCATGACGAAGCAAACAAAGATGTCTTCTGTGAATGAAATACTCGAAAAGTTACACTTCAGAGTTCAGGATTTGAATGTGTTACCATCAGAGCAATTACGAGATATTCTCTTGATTTTAAATGTCAAGGAAATATTGAAGTTGTGTGAAGTGAATCAAAAATTCAACTCAGTATGCGATGAAGAATTGTTTTGGAGAATCAAAGTTCTGAATGATTATGGCATAAAGAAGAGATATGGAAACACGTGGAAAGAAACAGCCATTGTTATGGACAAAGTTAATATGATCAATCTGGGTCGTACATGGAGTGATGGAAGAACTTACAGAGAAATATTGGATGATACTTTACGAGATGGGGATGATGCTGATGATATTCTTGATTTGCAATATAAATATATCCTTCATTTGATGAATAGTGAAAACAATGAAGATGATGCAAAATTCATTCAGATTGAATTGAATGATGAAAAGTCATTGCAAGATTTTGCTGATGAGTTTTTAGGCAAACCTTACACAGCAGACGAAATAGATGATATTCTTCTTGCCAATTCTAAGGAAATGAAGATAATTTATGCTTCTGTTCTTACCTATAAAGGTATGACACCTTGTAAATATCTACCAGGAAATACGATTGGAAACAGCGTTACTACTGGTACTGCTTTGCAATCATATGAGTTCTTACGTAAGATGATAGATCCGGTGCTTTATGTGATGCAATTCAGCTCATTCTCACGCGATAGATTGAATCTGGTTGAATATTGAAAGTTAGAAGACTATACAGCCTTCTCTAGGAGTTTTAAAACCCTAATCTGTAACAGCACTTCTCCTGTCTTGTATACCTATCTCGTTCATCAACTTTTCCAAATCCAGAAGGAAAAGTGTTTACTGAAATCGAATTATATGATGCCGGTTTCACGATGATTGTTGCTGATGGTTCTGCGAAATTCGTTTGACTTTATCGATATTACTTTTAAATCTTCAGTTTATTTACATAATTACATTAGGTTCAATTTTAAAATCAAACATATCAGATATTACTTTTAAAACTCATTTCTGATTTTTTT
>SDBT01003481.1_pt1 | contig 27196 bp, 22 predicted proteins | sample 2277101 | NCBI WGS metagenome assembly SDBT01 (sample SAMN10404973, study PRJNA504765) | marine sediment metagenome | isolation source: marine sediment core GS10_PC15, 103 cmbsf | place: Arctic Ocean: Southern Knipovich Ridge | collected 2010 | reverse complement strand
GTCGGCCCCCGCGGAAATCAGTATGTATGAATCAGGCCTGTGAGGCCAGTAATCTATAGTTGTTATTTTCGGATCGCTTATAAAGTCGCGCAGATTATCAATGTCATCGTTAAGCAACGGAATTCCTGGTGTTTTAGGAGTGTTTAAATGCACAAGGGCTACAAGGTCGGAATTATCATAAGCATTATAAATACGCTTACTCTGATCGATGGGTATCATCGTCTTGCTGGTGGTATTGGCTCTATAGTAAAGAATCGGACTGCCGGCCTTGACCATCTTTCCAACAGTAATATTTATTTTCCATTTTCTGTATACATCGCAAAGCACAAACGTCTTCGGCGCTAATGCTACTGTATTATTAAATAAGCCCGGCTCAGCTATCGAAACATTACCTAACCTAAACGCATTTGCGGTTGTAAGCTCCAGATATGGGCCTTTGCGTATATCTAAATTAGCAACCGATGGATTATCCGGATAAAAATCAGTACCCAGTGTTGGATCCGTCCCGTCCGACATCCACTTTGAGTAGGGATTAAATCCCAAAAGGTCTAAGCCCACAAGGGCTTCGACAAGGCGTTGTGCGCCACAGTAGCTGGGGTCAGAATTGGGCGGCAAGCCCCAATCGGATGGCGGATAATCGCCATAGTCACCCCTAAAGGCCATAAGGCCCATATCGATGGACGCGAACTGGGCCTTTTGGGCTGCGTTCTTTGCCATTTTGCGCACCATATTCACAGCCGGGATAAGAACGCCGACCAGAATCGCCATTATCGCAAGAACCGCTAACAATTCAACAAGCGTAAATCCGTGTCTTCTATGCTCCACAGCTATCCCCTTTTCACAAATTTATCTTTATATCTATCGTCAACCTTACAAACCATACAGCCAGTTTCTCTCAAGCCATTCACCTGCCATTTTGGAAAGCTCGTTATAATCCAGACCGGCTGTGTCCTCGGCGAGAATCGCAAAATCATAAAAATTAATAATTCCATCTTTATTGAGGTCACTGACCGGCAACTGCACCTCAAAACAGTTATCGTCCTGCCAGTTTTCCCAATAACTATTGTCCAGCCAGCCGGCAGCAAAGACCATCAGGTCACTTTCATCTATAAGACGGTCACCTGCCAGGTCATATTCCCACGATGGGCGCTGCCCCAGCCAGTGTCCCGCCAGCATCGCAAAATCGTAAAAGTCCACGAAACAGTCACGATTGATGTCTTCAGGCAGATAGCCGAACCCCCCGCAATACGCATCGAATTTGACAAAATCCCACCTTACCAGGTATTGGGTAGACTGGTATTCACTTTTGTTGGCCCTCAAAACCAATGACAGTGAGTACAGATTTGCGTCGCCTGCGTATTTATCATTGACATCAGCCGTTACATTGAGATACTCAGCGTTTCCGTCCGGCAATGGGTCATTGCTGTCCCAGATGTCGTTGCCGTCAATACGCAAAATCGCGCTGAAATACGTTGATTCCCACGGATGCGCCGAATGCGTCCCACTTACCTCAATATCAAAGATAATTTCATTAACGTCTTTAAGACAGACCTGCTGAGAAATCATCGCCTCTTGGCCAGCCGTAAAAGTACATGAAGGTTTGGAATAAAGAGTCAGGGAGTTGCCATCCCCATCATCGTAACTGTGTGTCCACCAGGCTGTGTTCATTTTTCCACCGAAATTAGTTGAAATATCAATGTCGGGCCAATCCAAAGGTGCTTCTGTCATGATATTAGCAATCTGTTTCCCGTCGTTTTCAAAACTTCCGTTCTTAACGATGCTGATCCCCCCCTGCGCTACCCGCGCAATCATCAGCACCGTTATTACCACCCCAACACAAGCCGCTTTCCCCTTCATCGCCTTCTCCATCCTTTGATTTATTTGTCAATTCAGGCACTTTAGTAAAACCCGACTCGGATACGCCGAGCTAATCTAATAGATTTCTCGGCTTCGCTCGAAATGACAAACCGGATTTTTTCAGTACCTCTTATGCCGAATTAGCCTCCAAAATTAAATATGTCATCCGGCGTACCATATTCACCATCAAACCCCGCTGAAATCAGGATATAAGAATCCGCCCTGTAAGGTCTGGGCGTCGTCGGAAATTTCTCATTCTGAGTATTGTCATAAAAGATTTTAGCGTCTGACGTCCCTCCTGTTGATGTTAACCCGCCTCTTGAGTCCATCGGATGCTGCAACGTACGGGGTAGGGGAACATCCCACGGCAGGCCAAGCTGGATCAGCTCGTCATTGTCATAATAACTGTAAATACTTGTGCCCGCATCAGCGGTTAACTTACTGTGTTCGATTTTTGAGGTATCCGCCCTATAGTAAAGTAGAGGCATGCCGCTTTTGCCGCGGATTCTATCCGGAGGGTCAGCAGTAACGTCCGGCAGAAGCCTTACCCGAGTATAAACATCGCACAAAACATATCTTTCATCACCGTCCACACTTCCTATATCGAAGTCCCCGCACTGGCCGACTCCGTATAAATTCTTCAATTTATAGGCGTTGGCATTTTCAAGTTCAAGATACAATCCTTTTCTCGCCTTCAGATTCTGGGCATAACCGACAGGGTCTGCGATTTTGTCAATATTATACAAGTCTTTGCCGAAACCATCTTGTCCATCCCTTCTGAAACGCGAATTCGGGTGAAAACCCAGCAGGTCCTGGCCCATCAAGGCCTCACATAATTTCATCGCGCCGCAGTAAGAGTCGTCTGTTGCATCCGAGTCTCCTGAATCCGGGTACTCCTCGAACTCGTTCTTGTAAAGCTCAAGCGCCACGTCAAGAGCGTGAAACTGGGCCCTTTGTTTGACCTTCTTGGCATACCGATTGACCGTCCCCAACGCCGGCAAAAGCAGGCTTATCAGAATCACGATAATACCCATAACCGTCAGCAGTTCTACGAGTGTAAAGCCGTTTCTTCTTGATTCTCTGGCAATTGTCACTTTGTCCTCCTTTTACTCAGTTAATCTTTGAATCAGTTCTTATGACGCACCGGCCAAACCAGTGATAATTTGTATCATCGGCAAAAATATCGCCAACACGATGAGCATAACGATGGAGCCAAGCACCAGAATCATAATCGGCTCAAGCAGTGACATCAGTGAGGCAACCAGCACATCAACCTGCTCATCATAGTTGTCGGCTACTTTCAGCAGCATTTTGTCCAGGTCACCGGTTTCTTCACCTACGGCAATCATATTGACGATAATCGAGTCAACTGTTTTTGACTGCTGCAGCGGACCTGCAAAAGTATCTCCCTGCCTGATGGAATTATGAACATTGTTAAGCATTCCCGAAAAGACCTCATTTCCCGTGGTGTCACCTGTTACATTAATAGCATCCAGAATCGGGACACCTGCACCGATTAACGTCCCCAGAGTCCTGGTCCATCGCGTCACAGCAACTTTACTGGTGAGCTGTCCCATAATTGGTATTCTCAAGATGATGTTATCCAAAATCAATCTCCCGGTCTGAAACTGTCTTATAATTCGGGACAGAAAAATCATTGCGAACGGCACACCAAGCAGATAGGCCCAGCCGAATTTATGCGCAATCCAGTCACTTGCTGCCAGCACCGTTCTTGTGATTACGTGCATCTGCGCACCTTCAAGCATCTCGTTGAGCACAGCGTTGAATTGCGGCACCACGAACGTCATCAGCCCCAAAAGGATAAGAAACGCCGCCAACATAACCACTATGGGATAAACCATCGCGCTTATGACACGGGATTTGAGCTTCTGGGCCTTCTCCATAAACTCTGCTACACGCGCCAGAATCAGGTCCAGCACACCGCCGGTTTCACCTGCCGCAACCATCCCCACAAGCAGCCTGTCAAAACACCGCGGAAATCTGCCCATCGCTTCCGAAAGCGTCGAGCCACCCTCAATATCATCAGCAACATAGCCTATTATTCTCTTAAATGCTCCTGATTTCTGTTGCTCTTCAAGAATTCTCAGTGACCGCAAAATAGGAAGACCGGCGTCCTGCAAAGTCGAAAGCTGTCTTGCGAATTGAGTTATGAATTTCGTTTTGACTTTGCTGTTAGCGCCGCGCCTGCGTTTCGGCTTCGCTGCGACTCTCGTTGCGGCTTTTTTCGCGCCACCGACAGCGTGGACCTTCGTGGGAAAATATCCCATATTGCGGACCTTACTCACCGCTTCCTGCTGGCTCAGGGCCTCTATTTCATCTTTTATTCCGACACCCTGTGAATCCAGTGCTTCATACTTAAAAACAGGCATTCTGAACACCTCCTTTTATTAATCGACTTTTTATTCTTCCACAATTGTTGCTTTTGCAATTTCATCTATAGTTGTAACACTTTCATAAACTGCCGCCAGACCGTTATCACGAAGCAATCTCATACCAGCTTTTTGGGCGGCCGCTCGTAAAATATTTGTCGAAGCGCTGTTCATAATCAACTCACGTATCTCATCGTTAAATACCATAATCTCAAAAATAGCTATTCGGCCCCTGTAACCAGTCTTGTTGCACTTGCTGCAGCCGCGACCATAATAAAATTTCTTTCCTTTCGCCTCTTCCGGTATAAGTGACACATCCTTTAGCTGAGATTCGGTAGGCTCAAAGGGCGTTTTGCAATTCACACATATCTTTCTGACCAATCTTTGAGCGACAATACCCTCGATCGTAGCGGTAATAAGAAACGGCTCAACACCCAGGTCCAACAGTCGAGCTATGGAACTCGGAGCGTCGTTTGTATGTAGTGTTGTAAATACCAGGTGTCCGGTCAGGGACGCCTGTGCCGAGATTTCCGCCGTTTCAAGGTCACGAATTTCACCAACCATCACAATATCCGGGTCCTGACGCAATATCGAACGCAGACATCTTGCAAACGTCAATCCGATGTCCGGTTTCATTTGGACCTGAATAATGCCGTCAATATCATACTCAACAGGGTCTTCGGTTGTGATAAGCTTGGTTCCGATGTCATTAAGCTCTGTCAAGGCAGAATAAAGTGTAGTAGTTTTCCCACACCCTGTTGGCCCGGTAACAATAACGATGCCATTGGGCTTGTGAGTGAGTTGGCGAACTAATTTCAGGTCATGTTCGGTAAAACCGAGGCTATCCAGACTAAGGCTCACCTGAGTTCTGTCAAGAATACGAAGCACAACGCTTTCTCCGAACATCGTAGGCAAAACACTGACACGTAAATCAACAGGATTGCCCTGGACACTCAGCGATATTCGGCCATCCTGGGGCAATCGTCTCTCGGCAATGTCAAGGCTGGCCATAACTTTTATACGCGAGCTAAGTGCAGCCGCTATGTGCTTGGGAGGAGGAATCATTTCATAGAGAACGCCGTCAATTCGATAACGCATCTTATATTCATTTTCGAACGGCTCAAAATGAACGTCAGAGGCCTTATCGCGAATGGCCTGCAGCAAAACAAGGTTCAGCAGTTTCTTAACCGGGTTTGATTCCGACAATTCCTTTAATTCATCAAGGTCTATGCTCTGGTTTCTGCCTTCAAATTCCGAAAGCAGCTTGTCATCCTGGATTTCACTTATCAGTTCATTTATACCTTCCTTTTCCTCCTCTTTGGCATAGTACTTATTCAGTGCGCTTTCGAGCGCATCGGGGTCGGTTATCTTGGCGACAACCTTGAATCCGGTCAGCGTGCTCACATCGTCGGTCGCCCTGAAATTCTCGGAATTATCAAGAGCAATCGTCAATTCGTTTTGCTCCTGGTCATAATCGATCGGCACAATCCGATAAGTTTTAGCCATCTGCGCCGGCAATTTTTCGATAACATCGGCAGGGATATCTGTATCTGTCAGGCTCACATATTCCATCCCACGCTGTGCCGCTATAGCCATATCCAATTGTTTCTGGTCAACCAGCCCCAACTCGAGGAATATCTGACCAATTTGCGCATCCCCTGCCCGTTGTTTCTGGATTTTCAGGCACTCATGGACCTTTTCTCTGGTCAAAGCCCCCATTTTTATTAGTACCCTGCCAAGAGTTCTACCCCGTAATTGTTCTACCGGTGGGGCATCTTTTGCCGTTTTCATCTTTCCCATCAGACCTTTACCTCATAATCAATTCCATTTCATTTTATTTTATTATACAACATTAACATCTTTTTAGCAAACAAATTATGAATTAGACACTTGGTTATTGGGACTATTCAGGCTGTCCACATTAACTCTTTGCACTACGGTATTTAGCACAAAAAAGCTGTCCCTTTCGAATTCTGCGTATAAAAAAATACCAGCCAAACAAATCTTCGGGCTGATATTTTTTTCGTAAAATCAAGTTTAATTACTAATATAACTACATACGGAAATCCTCGCCTAACTGTGCTAATTCCCTTGCTGCCTGCTCTCCTCTTGCCGCCAATGCCTTTTCCTGCAATCGAGCCGGCTCACGACTTTTATCCAGCATTTCTATAAGCGTAATTTTGCCACGCTCATACAACTCCCAGAGATGTTCGTCAAGAAGTCGCATACTCAGCTTTTTACCCGTTTGAATACTCGAATCGATTCGATATGTCTTGTTTTCTCGTATGAGGTTGGCAATAGCCGAAGTTACAACCATAAACTCATAGGCGGCAACCCTTCCTTTGCCGGTAGCTAAAGGGCAAAGAACCTGGCTCAAGACTGCTAACAGGTTACTGGCCAACTGTGTACGAATCTGCTCCTGCTGATTTGGCGGAAAAACGTCAATAATTCGTGTAATTGTCCCGGCGGCGCTTGTTGTATGCAGCGTGCTGAAAACGAGGTGGCCAGTCTCTGCGGCTCTGACTGCGGATTCAATTGTCTCCAGGTCTCGCAATTCACCTACAAGAATAACATCCGGGTCTTGTCTCAGAACTCGCCTTAGCGCCTCGGAAAAGCTCGGCACATCTACTCCTACTGCACGCTGGTTGATAATGGACTTTTTGTGCGAATGATAATATTCAATTGGTTCTTCAATGGTTACAATATGGCGGTCAAAGTTTTCGTTAATATAGTTGATCATAGTAGCAAGCGTTGTTGTCTTGCCGCATCCGGTAGGCCCTGTAACCAGAAACAACCCTCTGGGCCTGCGGCACAAATTCGCAACGACAGGAATCAAACCTATCTCTTCAAACGTCAGGATTTTATTTGGGATAAGACGCAGAACTATTGTGGTATTACCCTTTTGCTTAAAAACGGAAACACGGAACCTTCCTTTGTCACCAAAAGCAAAACCAAAGTCGGTTCCCCCTTCTTCTTGAATCTCCTGCTGATTGCGGTCCGGCGTGATGCTTTTCATCAGAGCAACCGTATCATCCGGTCCAAGTACCTTTGTTTCCAGCGACCTTAGCGTTCCGCTGATTCGAAACACCGGCGGGCGCCCAACCGTCAAATGTATATCAGAAGAATCCTGATCGATACATGCCTGCAACAAACGATCCATATTAACTGTTGCCATAGAAAATCCTCAACAACTAACAAATGATTAGTCCACCATTACACCTTCTACTTGCGCTATTTTGCCGACTTCCTCGGGGGTCGTAACGCCTCTGAATATTTTAATCTTGCCGTCTTCCATCAATGTTCTCATGCCACTTTCAACACATGCCTTTCTCAGTTCGCTGGTTGGTGCTTTTGTAAATGCCAATTCTCTGATTTCGTTATTTAACTCTACCATTTCAAATATCCCGCTGCGGCCTTTGAAACCTGTACCCTGGCATTTGCTGCATCCAGCCCCTTTGTGGATAGGATGTTTTTTGATATCTTCCGGGGTAATGTTAAGAAGCCGCAAAAAGTGCGGGTCCGGATTTTCGTCAACCACTTTGCAATTCTTGCAAATAAGCCTTATAAGCCTTTGTGCCATAATAGCTTGTATCGAGCTGGCTACCAGGAACGGTTTGACCCCCATATCAATCAAACGCGTAACTGCGCTGGGAGCGTCATTGGTGTGCAGCGTGCTGAATACCAGGTGTCCTGTAAGTGCCGCCTGAATAGCAATATCAGCTACCGCACCGTCTCGAATCTCACCGACAAGAATAATATTGGGAGCTTGTCGCAGCATCGCCCTTAGAATCCTGTCAAATGTCAATTCAATCTCCTCCCTTACCTGGCATTGATTCATACCGGCAAAATTATATTCCACCGGGTCTTCGGCAGTGATAATCTTTTTGTCTGGTTTATTAAGTTCCTGAAGCGCCGCGTACAGTGTTGTAGTTTTACCACTACCGGTGGGGCCTGTAACCAGAAAAATGCCGTTGGGTCTTTTGATTATTCGTTGAAAATGCGCGTAATCATCCTGCTCAAAACCTAATGCCAGGATACCGATATTAACCGCATCGGGACGCAAAATTCGCAACACAACACTTGGCCCATGATAACCCGGCAAAGACGAGACACGAAAATCAATGTCCTCTCCTGCGATTGTCCGTTTAATTCGGCCGTCCTGAGGAAGTCGCTTTTCAGCGATGTCCATACCCGACAAAATCTTAAAACGGGTAACCAACGGCGCCTGCATATTCTTCGGGATATTATCTTTTTCCAGACAGACCCCGTCCACACGGTATCTTATCCGTACCCTGTCAGCCATAGGCTCGATGTGAATATCGCTGGCTCGCATATGATAGGCGTTATCGATTATGAGGTTTACCAGCCGTACTATCGGGCCGTCATCGTCAACTCCTGCCGCCTGGACACGCAAAGCTTCTGCCTGCAATTCATGGCCGGCTTCGGCAAGTTCAGCGGCTGTGGCGTCAATACTATGTTTTAACCTGTCATCTTCCTCATCTTCTTCTTCTTCGATATCTTCGTAAAGCGATTTCTCGATATAGGAACGCACTTTTGATGCATTGGCAAGGTGACAGTCCAATTCGGCGTTCAGGCGAAAACGAAGCAAATCCAGCGCGTCTAAATCCAGAGGGTCACTTATAATCAGTTTTAATCTGCCGTTCTCCATACCCAGAGGCAAGATTTTGTGCCTTTTTATAAGGTCTTCAGGTATAAGCTTCACCGCTTCCGGCTCGATGGTAGTCTGGTCCATGTTTATATATTTCAGGCCGAATTGCTTGGCGATTGCTTTAGTCAAGGTTTCCTCGTCCAGCAGCTTTCGTTCCACCAATATCTGGCCAAGCTGTTTTTTATCGGTCCTTGAGGCCTTAATTGCCTCAAGCAAGGGCTCTTTTTTAACCAATCCCGCTTTATACAGGATTTCGCCTAATTTTCTTCGCTGTTTAGCCATATTCAACTATTATAATCGGTATTTTGTTAATTCAGGTAAAGCTTATTATATCATTCTCGAATCACTAAGTCAATCCCGAAGTCAATCCGGCAATGCCAACCGCAGCATATTGAGTGCTGTTTGGGCCGCTCGTAGCCGTATAAACTCCCTATCGTGCGAAAAAATAAAACGATTCGTTTGGCTCTGCGCCTCAGAGGATACACTGATATACGTAAGCCCCACCGGTTTTTGTTCACTTCCGCCCCCCGGTCCGGCAATGCCGGTGATTCCAATACCGAACGAAGCCCCAGCTTTTTTTCTGGCACCTTCAGCCATCGCCGCCGCCACTTCTTCACTGACCGCCCCATATTTTTCAATTAACGCCGCCGATACACCAAGTTCGCTGATTTTAGCCTCATTGCTATATGTGACCCAGCCGTGCGTGAAGTATCTGCTTGCTCCGGGTATGTCTGTCAAAATCTTTGCCAGGGTCCCGCCCGTACACGATTCAGCCACAGCTATGGTCCTGTTATCTTGTGCTAATTTCTGGCCCACTACTTCGGCCAGTCTCTGCTCGCCGACACCATAAACCAGGTCTCCAAGTAACTTCTTCAGCGACTCTTTGTCTTTTTCGACCATCTGCTCGGCGGTGGCTTTATCCTCTGCGGTTGCGATTATATGCAAAGTAACGACGCCACATCTTGCCGTACAGTTGATTAACGGATTCCTGCCCCGTTCCATAACAGTGCCAATCAATTCGGCAATGTTCGATTCGCCTGTCCCAAAGCATTTTAGTTTCTCCACAACCACAGCCTGTAGGCCGGCAAGTTCTTTCAGCTTTCCAAAAACCGACCCTTCAAACATCTCTTTCATCTCAGACGGGACACCAGGCATTGCAAAAAAGCATTTCTTGTTTACGCAAGCCGCTATACCTGGTGCCGTGCCAAGATTGTTCGCAAGTGCCTTTGTGCCGGCCGGTATGTATGCCTGGGCCTTGTTCTTTTCGGGCATCTTCAAATTTCGATGGGCAAAATAATTAATTAGCGTTTCCAGAAGCTCATTTTTCAGTTGCAACTCAACTGCGAGGAATTTTGCCACCCCCTGCCGTGTCAGGTCGTCATCGGTCGGCCCTAAGCCGCCGGTCACTAATATAACATCAGCGTCATCGCCTGCACGTTTCAATGCCCTTACTATGGAATCAATCTCGTCGCCGACGGTATAGGAACTGACAACAGCTATGCCGATTGACAGTAATTTCCTGCTCAGATATGTCGCATTGGTATCTACCGTCTGGCCGCTGAGAATCTCATTACCTATACTGACAATACTTGCTTTTATCATAATACGACAGCTCAGGCTCTTGTCTTTCCGCCGGAAATGTTAATCGTTGTCCCGTGGATATAGCCTGCTCGCTGCGACGCCAGAAAACACACCGTATTAACGACTTCACTTAATTTACCACTTCTTCCAAGCGGAATAGATATCTTTTCATATTTCTGACGCAATTTTTCGACCGTAATTCCGCGAGTATAAGCCAACGCCCGCTCATACTCACTTGAACGCAAATCAGTCGCCTCCAGTATTCCCGGCGATACACCCACGACCCGTATGTTATGTTTGCCAAGCTCCTTGGCCCAGGACCGTGTCAAGGTATAAACAGCCGCCTTTGTACCTGCGTATACGCTTTGCCCTTCAGAGCCTTCCATCCCGGACTCAGAGGCCATATTAATTATAACACCGCCTCTGCCGGACTTAATCACAACCCTCGCAACTGCCTGAGCACAAAGAAATACCCCTTTTTGATTGATGTTAACCACCTTGTCCCAGACCTGTTCTGTCAACTCCTCTTTCCCTGCCGGGTCAACTAATAACCGAGGAATATTAATCCCTGCGTTGTTGACAAGAATATCAATTTGCCCAAAAGCCTCCAGAGTACTTTCAACCATAGCCTCCACGCTTGCTCTACTGGTCACATCGGTCACCTTATAAATATGCTCGGCCCCAAATTCATTTCTTAATTGTGTTACGAGCTCTTCAGAGGCTTTGGCGTTAACATCCGCCACGACTACTTTGGCACCAACTTCGGCAAGTCCCCGACAAAGTGCTTTTCCGATACCGCGTGCCCCGCCGGTAACGATTGCTGTCTTTCCTTCCAAATCAAGCCAACTCATTCAATGTGTCCTCCAACTTTTCTAATTAAACATTAAATCTGAAGTTTATAAAGTCGCCGTCCTGGACGAGGTAATCCTTGCCCTCAAGCCTTACCTTGCCCTCGGCCTTAACTGCCTTTTCACTGCCCAACTCTTTCAAATCATCGAAAGCCATAGTCTCGGCCCTTATGAATCCCCGTTGAATGTCACTGTGTACCTTACCTGCCGCTTCAACCGCAATGGTGCCCTGCCTTATGGGCCAGGCCCGCACTTCATCAGAGCCGTGTGTTAAAAAACTTATCAAACCAAGCGCTGAGTAACAACTGTTAACAAATTTATTTATCGCCGACTCAGCAATTCCCATATCAGCGGCAAACTCGCGCTTACTGTCGGCGTCCAATTGTGCCAGTTCATACTCTAAGCTCGCACAAATTGTAATAATCGGCACTGCCGGCTCAATTACATCACTGAAATCGAATTTTTCAGCTAACTGGTCCTCTGCGACGTTTACCGCAACAACTATCGGCTTTAACGTCAAAAAACCCAGAGACTTCACCATCTGGCGTTCGGCTTCGTTCTCTATCGCCGAGCTTATCGGCTTCTCAGCTTCAATCGTCTCCTGCAATTTCTTCTGCAAAGCCAGTTCGGCCTTATCGTGGGCCTGGGTCTTTGTGGGCTTGTGCACCTGCTTTTCAAGCTTCTCGATTCGCGTAGTAACTAATTCCAAATCGGCCAGCAGTAGTTCTGTTTTCAACTCCGCCAGGTCCCTTGACGGATTTATACTGTTTCTGTAAGCCGGCACACTGGGATTTTCAAACGTCCTTATCACCAGCACAAGCAGTTCAACGGTTCTTATCTTGTTAATCAGCCGCCTTGCTGCGGCCCTTCCGTGCTCATCGGCAAAGTTAAACCCAGGCACATCGAGGCAGTCAATCGTAGCGTGAACCGTTTTTTTCGGCTTGTAGAGTTCGGTCAACCAATCAAGCCTTTGGTCCGGAACCGGCACTATCGCTTCTTCAATTGCCACAACTCCAGCCTGGCGAATCTCCTTACCGCTGATAGTCGACAGTATCGTGCTCTTGCCTGATTGCGTTAATCCTACTAATGCTGCTTTCATTTATCTTATGCCCAACCGTAAGTCTTCACCTGTTTTCATAAACACTGTTTCCCGCCGCGTCATAAGCTACAATCACCGGAAAATCCACAACTTCCAGTTTCCTTACCGCCTCAGTGCCTAAGTCCTCGTATGCAATCACTTCCACCGATTTAATGCACTTGCTCAACAGCGCCCCCGCCCCGCCGACAGCGGCAAGGTGGACAGCCCCGTATTCTTTCAAAGCCTTCCTGACCTCATCACCGCGATAACCTTTGCCAATCATTGCCCTAAGGCCGGCCGCTATCAGCTTCGGGCTGAAAGCATCCATCCTTGCCGAAGTGGTCGGGCCGGCAGCACCGATTACCCGGCCCGGACGGGCAGGAGAAGGCCCCAAAAAGTAAATAATCGAGCCCTCAAGCTCAAAAGGAAGCTTCTGACCTGCTTCCAGCGACGCACACAATCTCTTATGCGCCATATCCCGAGCGGTGTAAACTGCGCCGCTGACAAGAATCTGGTCGCCGGCTTTTAATGAACGCACATCAGCCTCGGACAAAGGAGAGGCCAGTTTTTTTACTTTACCCGCACACATAACACCTAAGCTTACAATATATCAGCGATTTTTGCTAATTGAAAATATTTCAATTCAGTTTTACTTTACGTTACCGTTTAAGTCTCTGTATATATATAATGTTGGTATGGCCAAGTATCCGATATTCCTGGAATTGACCGACCGCCGCGTGGTTGTGATAGGCGCCGGCTCCGTGGCAACTCGAAAAGCCCAAACTCTTCTTGCCGCAGGCGCCCGCCTGGTGGTAGTAGCTGAGCAAATTACAAACGCATTGTCTACTCTTTGCCAGGGTACAAACGCCGAATTAATCGAGTCCAAGTATTCAAAAGAATATCTTGGCCGAGCCGTTCTTGTCATAGCCGCCACAAATGACATAGAACTAAACAGACGAATCTACAAAGACTGTCAGGAACTGGAGATTCTATGTAATGTCGTTGACAATCCCGAACTCTGTGACTTTTTTGTACCAGCCGTCACCAAACAAGGTAATCTCCAGATTGCTGTCGGCACCGAAGGCAATTGCCCTGCCTATGCCGGCCATATAAGAGAAAAACTGGACCAGATATTTACCAAAGAGCATGGCAAATTTTTAGCCGGATTAGAAGCAGTGCGAAAAAGCGTTATCAGAGAGCTTGCCGACCCTGCTAACCGCAAGGCCCTCTTAGGCCAATTGGTTTCTGACGAATCGTTCGAATATTTTACACAAAACGGCCCGGCCGCATGGCGCGACCGGACCGAAAAAATCATAAAAGAATTTCAAAACCAATAACTGTAAGCTACACTTCGATTTTATCAATCACCACTTCCAGATATTTTTGCCGATGGCCGATACGTCTTTTGCTGTTCTTACGTCTGCGAAAATGCATCGGATAAAGTTTCTGGCCCTTGACCACCGCATCTTCTGCTGTCGTCTTAAATGAAGCGGTCACCTTTGCCCCTTCCACGTAAGGGGTGCCGATTTTGATTTCTTTACCGTCGCTTACAAACAGCACCTTATCCAGTTCCATCGTTTTGGCATCAGTTGCCACATCTGTCAGGTCAATATTTAAGACCTGGCCTTCAGCAACCTTATATTGTTTCCCGCCTTGTTCGATTACAGCGTACATTCTAAAAACTCCTTAGGTCTATAATTGAAAATAACAAGCAAGAACGGTATTCTACGCATAAATCCTTTTTTGTAAAGCAAAATGTCGGATATTTTTATCGCTTCTTCGATTCTACAACGAAAAAGGATTTGACAGTAGAGGCAGGAGCTATTTATACTTCAAGCAGTTGGGATTTTGCGCCCGTAGCTCAATTGGATAGAGTCGCGGACTTCGAATCCGAAGGTTGCAGGTTCGAGTCCTGCCGGGCGCGGTTGTTCATCAAATCTTTTCCCAATTACCGGGACTAAAAGTTTGCCTCTGCCGCTTAAAAGAGTCTTGATTTCAAGGGGCTGCGCCGAATATCTTCGAGATGAAGTCAGAAATCTTGATTTTGCGAGAAAGATTTGATAATATGCTGGGAAAGTGACTCAGCGGTGTAGCTGGGCAGGTATAAATGGGAAATCCCGGGAATAAGGATAAATTTCTGATGGCAGGTAAAATTGTTATCGCAGGAAGCTGTTTAGCCGCTTTGTCAATGAAAGTAGCGAAATTTCCGGTTTTGGGAGAAACAGTTGCCGCTGACATATTCATTAGTGAGACAGGTGGTAAAGGTACAAATCAGGCTTTGGCGGCGGCAAGGCTTGGAAGCAGGGTATCTTTAATCGGATGTCTGGGTGAAGATATATATTGCAAAGGTATTCTTCAGACATACAAAGAGTTCGGAGTTAATACGGACGGTGTACGCAAAGACGACTCATCGCATTCAGGTGTGGCTTTCGTAATAATAAACAGGGACGGCAACAATATGATAACTGTCGCACCCGGGGCTAATTTCAAACTCACAAGGGAAGATTTCGATAATAACGAACATCTGATTAAAAAATGCGATATAATCGGATTTGGGCTTGCACTCAATATCGACTTTGTAGAATACGGTATCAAAAAAGCTCATTCAATGGGAATAAAAACACTGCTTGACCCGGCACCTGTCAGAAGTATTGATGAATCTGTTTACTGCCATCTGGATTTTATAAAACCAAATGAAACTGAGGCGGCTTTTTTGACGGGAATCGAAGTTGTCGATGAGAATTCGGCATTTAAAGCGGCTGATTGGTTTCTTGATAAAGGTGTAAAAAATGCCGTTATTACTCTCGGCGAAAAAGGAGTTGTGGTATTAAACCATGACATTAAAAAACATATCGCCTCACCAAAAGTTAATGTGCAGGACGCTACCGCTGCCGGCGATGTTTTCAGCGGAGCAATGATGCATTGCATAGCAGACGGGATGGAACTGATTGAGGCTGTCCGCTTTGGGGTTTATGCCTCTTCGATGTCTGTGCAGACACTCGGTGCAATCAATTCAATGCCTACAAAACAAGAAGTTATTAATTTCAGAAATTCATTCAACTAAAAACAGGATTTTGTGACTATATGAAAAAGAATCTGTTTGATTTAGACGGCAAAACGGCAATAATGCCAAATTACTGAAATCTTCAAAAATAAGGGCTATTTCGTGACTAAAGAACAGCAGAAACACCTGCTTGAGATGCACGGAATCTGTAAGTCCTTCTCCGGCGTAGAGGTACTTACCAACGTTCAGTTCGACCTGTACAGCGGTGAAGTCCACGCCCTGGCAGGGGAAAACGGCGCAGGCAAAAGCACACTAATCAAAATTCTGGCAGGCGTTCACACCGACCACACAGGCCGGGTTAATATAGGCGAAGAACCGGTGCGTTTCAAATCCGTCCACGAGGCCGCCGCTAAGGGCATCTCGGTTATCCATCAGGAGCTTTCGCTCGTTGGCCCAATGACCATAGCTGAGAACATTTTTCTCGGCAGAGAAAAAACCGCCGGCTTATACCTGGACAAAAACTCTATGAAAGAAAAGGCCGCCCAACTGCTGGCCGACCTGGGCCTTGATGTGGACGTGGCAGGCAAGGTCGAGGATTATCCTATAAGTATTCAGCAAATGATAGAGATATGCAAGGCCCTGGCATTTGACTGTCGGATTATCGTTATGGATGAGCCAACAAGCGCACTGACCGACCCGGAAATTGAAAAACTATTTGTCATAATCGAGCAGCTCAAGAGCAAAGGCTGCGGAATCATTTATATCTCACACAAGATGGAAGAGATATATCGCATAGCTGATAGAATTACCGTCCTGCGCGACGGCCAACATATCGGAACAGAAAATGCTTCGCAGCTTTCAAGTGACCAGTTGATAAAATGGATGGTCGGCAGAGAACTGAATCAGCAGTTTTCGCATCACGCAGCAAAGCCCGGCAAGCCAAGACTTGAAGTTCGCGAATTTTCCGTACCCGACCTTGGCGGTAGAACCGAATGGGCTGTTGATAATATTTCTCTTTCGGTAAGGGGTGGCGAAATCGTAGGCCTGGCCGGCCTTCAAGGCTCCGGCAACAGCCAACTTCTCAACGGCATATTCGGCACCTATGGCAAAAACATAACAGGCCGAATTGAAATCGACGGTGAAAAGTTCCTGCCGAGCGCGCCTAAAAAAGCAATCGAATACGGCATTGCCCTGTTAACCAATGACCGTAAGGCTAACGGCCTTGTGGCGGAAATGAACATAGTTCAAAATACCACCCTGGCATCGCTGAAAAAATTTTCCTACGCCGGATGGCTCAGCCCTAAACAGGAACTGGCCGCGGCTGCCAAACAGACCGCATCACTGAAACTAAAGGCCGAGGCACTGACACAGCCGGTAAATTCACTTTCAGGTGGAAACCAACAGAAAGTTGTGATGGCAAAGTGGATAGAAACCTGCCCGAAGGTCCTGTTGCTTGACGAGCCTACGCGCGGTGTCGATGTTGGAGCAAAGCACGAAATCTACGAGCTTATGAACAAATGGACCCGTGAAGGCCTCGCTATCGTTCTTATCACTTCCGAAATGCCGGAACTGCTGGCTATGAGCGACCGAATTATTGTGATGCACAGAGGTAAAATCACCGCCGAATTTGCGAGTCAGGACGCAACGCAGGAAAAAATCTTAAACGCCGCAATGGGACAGATTCTGTCTATAAATTAAAATACGAAAAGGATTTTTGTATTATGGCAAAAGACAAACAAATCGCAATAACACAATCTTTAACCGCCGGCTGGCTGCATTCACCAACCGTCCGGGCGCTTGGCGCGCTTGTTATAGTGTTCGCGATAGGCCTTGTTTTCAATGCAGAAGGCGCATTTTTCAAATGGGGCACACATCGTGACATGCTGCGGTCGGTTTCAGTATATGGGATTCTGGCGTGCGGTATGACAATGGTCATTATCACCGGCGGCATCGACCTGGCCGTCGGAAGTATCCTGGCCTTAACTGCCGTATCGTTTTCACTTTTCACTATCCATTGGGGATGGCCCGCTTTCTTTGCGATAGCGATGTGTCTTGTTATAGGTGCAGCCTGCGGAGCGACTTCAGGCTTTTTTGTAGCACGTTTCAGAATCCAGCCGTTCATAGCGACACTCGCGATGATGGTCTTTGCTCGTGGCCTCGCCAAATTCATAACCGGCGGACAAAAAATCTCAACCGCCGTGCAGCAGGCAGATGGAACATATAAATATGTTGATGTGCCCGCCATATTCAATTTCATTAACTCGAAAGTCCTGGCAGACAATGTGTCGGTGGTGACATTAATATTCCTGCTTTGTCTTATTATCTCCTGGATTTTGATTACCAAATTACGTCCGGGCAGATATTTTTACGCTATAGGCGGCAACGAAGAGGCTGCCCGGCTCTCAGGCGTCCCGGTTGCCGCCACTAAGATACTCGCATTCGGCGCCAGCGGCCTGTTCTGCGCAGTAGCAGGGCTGTGTCAGGCCGCCCAGGAACTCCAGGGCGACCCCGAAGCAGGCATCGCCTATGAGCTCTCGGCAATAGCAATGGTCGTTATCGGTGGAACAAGTCTAAGCGGCGGCCGAGGAGGAATATGGTTGACAGTGCTGGGCGTTTTGGTAATAGGATACATGGAAAAGATACTCAGTATCAACGCTCTGGGTGAAGATAAACGGCTAATGCTGACCGGCGCCATTATCATCGCCGCAGTGCTGTTACAAAAAAGGCACAAATAACGAAAGGAAAGAACCGATGAAAAAAATAGCACAGATTTTTTTGCTTGTACTTATAACCACTTTGATTTTGACAGGCTGTAGCAAGAAAGATAAAGAGGCTGCTGGAGGCGATGTCAAATGGACAATCGGACTGAGCCAGTGTGAACTGGGCGAGCCATGGCGGGTACAGATGAACGCCGACATCAAAAAAGCCGCCGCCGCACATCCCGAAATAAAGGTTGTATACAAAAATGCACAAAACGATACGCTGAAACAGCAGGCCCAAACCGAAGAATTTATTAGTGCCGGCGTCGATGTTCTTATTATCTCGCCCAAAGAAGCCGTTCCCCTGACACCGGTAGTCACCCAGGCCTACCAGAAGGGCATCCCTGTTATAATTCTCGATAGACGCGTGCTCGGTGACCAGTACACCTGTTTTATCGGTGCCGATAACAAAATAATCGGCAAAGCCGCCGGCAAATGGATAGTCCAGTTTCTCGGCGGCAAAGGCAGGGTTGTCGAACTCAAGGGCCTTATGACCTCCACCACAGCACAGGACCGTCACTCCGGTTTCAGAGACGGTATCGAAGGAAGTGACATCGAAATAATTTTTGAGGCCGATATGAAATGGCTCAAATCACACGCACGCAAAGAAATGGAATCCGCCCTGGTACGATTTGACGATATCGACCTGGTCTACGCTCACTACGACTCAGGTGCACACGGCGCATATCTGGCCGCGCTGGCCGCCGGACGCGAAACCGATATTGTCTTTGTCGGTATTGACGCCCTGCTGCAGGAAGGGCAGGCCTATGTAAAACAGGGAATTCTGGCTGCTACTTTCGAATACCCAACCGGCGGCGCAGAAGCGGTCAAGATAGCACTGGATATCTTAAACGGCAGGGAAGTTCCGAAAGACATCACGCTCGCTTCACGCGTATTTACGAAAGAAACAATCGACGCAGGCGGAAAACTTCTGCCACAGCAATAGTTTGGCTTTTGACGCGATTCGGTGACCTTGGCTGATTAGAGGCCGATTCCCGGTATTACCGTTACGTAACAACGTCTCTCTTCCGCGTTGACAGAAGAATCAGGTTCCTTACCGCCTCGGTATTTCTGGCGGCCAGCCATCGCTGCTCAAATTCTTTCTCCTGAGCGACCTGGGCTATTGCCATCAATGCCCGAAGGTGATAATTTCTTTCGTCTCTGCTGCCTGCCAAAACAAACATTATACGAACAGGGTCAGGTACATTTGGAAAGTCAATACCGTCAGCGGCCCGGACAAGCAAAATATCGAACTTGTTTTGGCCTTCAACTATTATGTGCGGTATGGCAAAGCCCGGCTGCACCACTGTTCCACCTTCTGCTTCACGGTGCAGAAACTTCTCTAAAAGAATATATTCATCTGTTTCAAGTCGCTTGGCAAGGATGCCGGCAACCTGCTGGAACACCTGCTCGGAAGTCTTTCTGCCCCGCATGTCCAGAATCTCGCATCCTCTTATAAGCCGGTCGAATCTGTCCTCGATTATTTCATCTCGTTCCATCAGGATGTCCCGCAGCTCATTTTCAAGGGTGACGGTTTTAAGGTCTTTGGCAGTGACTCGTTCGACAATGTGCATTATCGCCGAGGCCCTGCTGACACGCCTGGAAACATAGAGAAAATACCAAGCCGTGCTCAAAACGACAAAGCTCGCGGTAATAAGCAGCGGGACCTTGCCCATATCGATAATGAGAAGACCATAAACAACGATGGCAAAAATATGAATGTAAGGATATAAAGGCGAGATGAATTTCGGTCGGTAGCTCTGTATCCTGCTCTCGCGCATTATTATCACGCTGGCATTGACAAGAATGAAAAGTATTATCATTAGCGTCGAGGCCGTTTTTACCAGCGATTCGATATCAAGAAAAATAATCGCCGTAATCATAAATCCGCCTGTGAGCAATATGCTGATGTGAGGAGTTTGGAATCGCTGATTCACACGGGCCAAATGCGGCGGCAGCAACTTGTCCCTGCTCATTGCCATAGGCGACCGTGACGCCGCCAGTATCCCCCCGTTGGCGGTAGTTACAAAAGCGGCAATCGCGGCTATCGCCAGAACTACAAATCCCGCCGAACCCATAAATTCCCTTGCCGCCAGTGATATAGGCAGGGAACTGCCGGCCAGTTCTTTGCCGTCCACAACGCCAACCATCACTGTAATCACACCGATATAGAACACCGTTACGACAAACCAGCCCAGTATCATCCCTAACGGCAGGTTCCTGCCGGGACGTTTGACCTCTTCGGCGATACTTGCAACTTTAGTCAAGCCCCCGAAGCTGATAAAGACAAGGCCCGCCGTCGCAAATATCGTAGGCCAACCCTTTTCAAGAAAACCCTGGTATCTAAAAGCTTCAATAGTTCCGACTCCGAAAAACACAAACAGCGCAAGTATCCCCAATAGTATCCCAACAAGCAAAACCTGAAATCTGCTTGTATGCTTGACACTTACAATATTCAATGTTGTAAAGGCAAGACAACAGAGAACACTTATTGCTTTCAAATGCCACTGACTCAGTTGCGTGGCAAAAACCGTTTGCAGAACAACCTCGACAAGAATAGCCATACCGACAACGGCAAAGGCACTTTTCAACGCCAAAGAAAACCAGCTTGCGAATCCGCTGAACAGTCCCCACAGCGAACCCAGGCTTCGTTCGATAAAAAAGTACGTTCCCCCCGCCCGCGGCATTGCCGTAGTTAATTCGGCTTTGCTCAAAACACTGGGAATTATCAAAATAGAGGCGAAAAAATAAGACAATATGACCCCCGGCCCCGCTTTTGAGAAAGCAATAGCCGGCAAAACAAACAGGCCGGAACTTATCATCGCTCCAACCGCCACGGAAAATACATCCGCCAGGCCAAGTTGTTTCTTTAGGGTAGTCACTCTAAAATCTCACAATTATTTGGTACTATAAGCTGCTACCACCTGTCAAGACCAAAAAATGTTTATCTGTATTTGGCAATGGCGTAGGGTTTTTCCCTACCGAAGAAACAGGTCTGCCCCCGATTGACAATCAGACCCAACTAAAGTACCTGACGTATAAACTAATGGACATATTCGTTAACAGATTTATTCGAGGAAATTACAATGACTCCTGTAAGTACCAAAAAAGCAGTAAAGTTTTTCAGGGCCAAGATGAACTTCACTACCGGCCCGTCTGAACTCAGTGGCATGATAAAGCGAGGCGAGAATATAAATATCGTTGACGTGCGTATGCCCGACGATTATGCCAAAGGCCACGTTCCCGGAGCCGTCAACCTGCCCAAGAACAAATGGGACACCTTTGCTGGCCTGGCCAGAGACAGGACCAACATTATATACTGCTACTCCGAAGCCTGCCATCTGGCCGCGGACGCCGCGATGCACTTTGCCGACCAGGGCTATCAGGTAATGGAACTCGAAGGCGGTTTCGAAACGTGGCAGCACTATGATTTGCCGGTTGAGACCTGAAAAAAAACCAGCCGGGATCTCGTGATTACAAACGGCTCATAAGGAGCCAAAGTTATATCATTTAAGTTGATAAAGAGCACTGTTTTTCAGTTGCTAACTTGTTTTAAGGGGAGATAGTAATGTTAAAACTGAATGCAGCAGGATGGATTGCCCTTGCCCTTATTATTATAGGGGCACTCAATTGGGGTTTGGTCGGTATTTTTAACGGTTTTGACTTTGTGGGAGCTATTTTTGGCGAGCTCTCGGCCATTTCGCGTCTTATCTACATTATTGTCGGCTTAGCAGCGATTTATACCCTGGCAGAGGTAACGACCACATTCAGGGTCAAATGGCTGAAAACTCACCGTCGTCAGCCGGCATAAAAACTCCAAGAGTGTTGGGCTCAAATAACCTGGAAATGCCTGATTTTTAAGGTCTCGGACAGGAAGTGCTATCGTTGGACGTTTTTGTCAACACTGCTGGTGACCACTAAGGTAAGTGCCTATCCTTATTTCAAGACACATTTTTTACTATGCCAAAGCATTCATCAAGAAGTCCTCTATTGGCCATATCATTTTGTTTGAAAATTGCTGCTTGATGAACAACCACAGAAAACTATAATAGTTCTCAATATTATTTACGCAAAAAGCAGGAGGCTTAATATGAGTCAATCTTACGATTCGATAGTCGAGATATTTGGTGCGAACGTCTTTAACGACGCTGTGATGCGCGAACGTCTGCCGGACGATGCTTACAAGTCCCTGGCCCAGACCATGACGGGCAACCAGCCTTTGGATCCGGTTACTGCCAACATCGTCGCAAACGCGATGAAGGACTGGGCCATTGAAAGAGGCGCGACCCATTATTGCCACTGGTTCCAGCCGATGACCGGTCTGACCGCCGAAAAGCACGACTCTTTTATCTCACCAACCTCCGATGGCCTGGTTATTATGGAATTCAGCGGCAAGGAACTTACTCGCGGCGAACCGGATGCTTCTTCGTTTCCTTCCGGCGGCTTGAGAATGACTTTCGAAGCCCGCGGCTATACTGCCTGGGACTGCACATCGCCTGTTTTTATTAAGGAGAATGGAGAAAATATCACCCTATACATTCCGAGCGCATTTTGTTCTTATACCGGCGAAGTCCTCGATAAGAAGACACCGCTGCTGCGTTCAATGGATGCCTTAAACACCCAGGCCCTTCGGGTCCTTCGGGCCCTCGGTAATAATACCTCAAAACGAGTCACTGCTATCTGTGGTCCGGAGCAGGAATACTTCTTAATTGACAGCTCTTTTTATGAGCATCGCCTTGACCTGGTACTGACCGGCCGCACGCTCTTCGGAGCCGATTCGCCAAGAGGTCAGGAGATGGAAGACCATTACTTCGGCACGCTTCACGAACGTGTGGCATCTTTCATGAACGAACTTAATATGGAATTGTGGAAGCTCGGAGTCTCTTCCAAAACCCAGCACAATGAGGTTGCTCCTGCCCAGTATGAAATCACCCCGATTTTTTCTACTGTCAATGTCGCCACCGACCACAATCAACTTATTATGGAAACGCTCCAGAAGGTGGCACTGCGACACGATTTTATCTGCCTGCTTCACGAAAAACCATTTGCCGGCGTCAACGGCTCAGGCAAGCACAATAACTGGAGCATGTTAACCGACAACGGTATAAACCTGCTCGACCCCGGTAAGACACCACACGACAATATGGTCTTTTTGGTTATGTTATGCGCCGTCATACGTGCCACCGACAAGTACGCCAACCTTCTGCGGGCAACCGTCGCCAATACCGGCAACGAGCATCGTCTCGGCGGCAACGAGGCCCCGCCGGCAATCGTATCTATCTTTCTTGGAGATCAACTGACCGATGTTTTCGAGCAGCTTGCCAATGGCAGTCCCAAATCATCAAGACAGCAGGGTGAACTTAAACTCGGTGTTTCAACGCTACCACCCCTGCCCAAAGACAGCACCGACCGTAATCGCACCTCACCATTTGCCTTCACCGGCAATAAGTTCGAGTTTCGCATGGTAGGCTCTTCCCAGTCGATTGCAGGCCCGAACTTCGTGCTGAATACCATTGTGGCTGACGTCCTGGCTGAAATCGCCGACGAACTGGAAAAGGCCAAAGACGTCAAAGCCGCCGCCCAAAAAATTCTCGGAAGAATCGCGACCGAGCACCAACGTATCATTTTCAACGGCGATAATTATTCTGACGATTGGGTCAAAGAAGCCGAGAAACGCGGCCTGCCAAACATGCCCTCCACCGTTGATTCTCTCAATGCCGTTATGGCCGATGAACAAAACATCCGCGTCTTTGAAAAACACGCGGTCTTAAGTAAAACCGAATTAGCGGCACGCATCGATATCCTGCTGGAGATTTACAGTAAGGAAATCAATATCGAGGCCCTGACCATGGTCAATATCGCCAAGCGTCAAATCCTGCCCGCTGCCGTTCGATATTCTAAGCACCTTGCCGATGCCATCAATGCTATTAAGGCCGCCGGTGCCAATACCGAAAGTAATACGCTCAAAAAACTCTGCTCGCTGATTGACTCGCTGCATGACGGAATTGAATCCCTCGAAAATGCTGTCAAAAAAGCCGCCGCAACTAAAGATACCGCCGCCCAGGCCCAAAAGTACCACAACAACGTCGTCCCGGCAATGCAATCGGTGCGTAAAGCAGCCGATGAACTTGAAACCATTGTAGATGCCGACATCTGGCCGCTGCCGACATATGCGGAAATGCTGTTTCTAAAGTAAAGGAACTACCAATGCCGCTGCGGGTAGCTCTGGCACAATTTAATGCTTCGGTGGGTGACATTGCCGGTAACATCGAGATTATGCAAAGGCTCTATACCCAAGCCGTCGACCTTGGCGCCGATATCGTTGTTTTTCCGGAGATGTCGGTTTGTGGGTATCCACCCGAAGACCTGCTGCTCAAAAAACATTTCTTAACCGATAACCGTCTGGCCCTTGAAGAGTTGGCAAAAAATTGCCCCGACAAAACCATTATCGCCGGCTTCGCCGAACTCGCCGAATCCGCTTCTTTCAATTCACTTGCCGTTCTGGAAAACAGCCGGATAAAAAAGATTTACCGCAAAACCATCCTGCCTAATTACAGTGTATTTGATGAGCGAAGGTACTTTCAGCCCGGCATCGGCCCGGTTGTTATAGATATTGACGGCCTGGCTGTCGCGCTTACGATTTGCGAAGACATCTGGGAGCCAAAGGCGCTAAATGGCTTTCTGGCTGACATCCCCCATATAGATATCATAATAAATATATCCGCGTCGCCTTTTTATGTGGGCAAAATAAATCAGCGCCGTGCCGTGCTGAGCCGATGTGCAAAACATTTCGACTGTGCCGTGGCTTATTGCAATCTCGTTGGCGGCCAGGACGAACTGGTATTTGACGGGCGCAGCATGTTCGTTGACTCTGCCGGCCGCGTTGTCAGCCAGGCAAAAGCCTTCGCCGAAGATATCCTTGTTGCTGATATTACATCAGGCACCGACAAAAAGGTCAATATCGAAAGCGTAAAAGCTGATACCGAGCACCCTGACTCCGCCGACCCTATCGCAGAGGTTTATGATGCGCTGATACTTGGAACCGGCGATTATATAAGAAAGAACGGTTTTACTAAGATAGTCATAGGTCTTAGCGGCGGAATCGATTCCGCACTGACCGCCGCCATCGCCGTCGATGCCCTCGGCGTAGAAAACGTCGTATGTATATCTATGCCATCCAGGTTCAACCGCCCCGAAACAATTAGTGACGCCGAAAAAACCGCCGGCAACCTGGGTGTCGAATTCCGCACCATCCCCATCGCCGACATACTTGAGAAATTCGACAATACCCTGACCGCTGTTGCCGGCTGGGACAACGCCGGCATTGCCTATGAAAACCTACAGGCCAGAATCCGAGGCTGCATACTGATGTCACTTAGCAACCAGTTTGGCTATCTCGTATTGACTACCGGCAACAAAAGCGAAACCGCTGTCGGCTATTCAACACTTTACGGCGATACCGCCGGCGGTTTTGCCGTCATAAAAGATGTACCAAAAACGATGGTGTATCAATTAGCCGGGTACGTGAACAAAATCCACAACCGCGACCTCATCCCCACCAGCGTAATAGAACGTCCACCAAGCGCCGAATTGCGACAGGACCAGAAAGACACCGATTCATTGCCTGATTATGATTTGCTCGACCGCATATTGAAAGGCTACATCGAACAGGACCAATCCGCTCAGCAGTTAACACAAGCCGGTCTGTCCGAAGACATTGTCACCGGCATAATTCGCATGGTCGACCGCAACGAGTATAAAAGAAGACAATCGCCGCCCGGCGTAAGAATCACCCCGAAAGCATTCGGCAAAGACAGAAGAATGCCTATAACAAACCGCTACAACCCCACCTAATTAAACACCAAGTGCTCTTATCTGGTCCATCAGCGTACGATACATACCTGTCATAAGATAATAAAGCCATATGCTAAGCCCAATCACCAGACTTGTCACCCCCACCCTGGTGATTATCTTATAACGTGGATTGAACCACACCAAAGGAAGCGCCAAAGGCCCCAGACAAAGCAACCCGATTACAACAACGGACGTGGCAAAATACCATTTTGTTTTTGCTTTCACTTCGCCGGCCCCCTCCAGGAACTCTCCACAGAAACGACACTTTATTGCCTCATCCTGAATCTCTTCGGCACAAAACCGACACTTCTTCATACTTAACCTCTCTCTCTTCCGTGGTTCAAGGATTAAAGTTTTGATACAAACTGATAAGCCCTGGATTCAACTCAGCGATGTTTCCTGTTAAGCTTTTGCGACAATATATCATTGGCGATACTTACATCCTCTTCGATTTGAAAATCAAACATGCCCGCAACAACAAAATCGGCCCCATTCTCATATGCGTACCGCAAGCCCTCTTTCGGATGTATGGCACCGGCTGCCAGTACCTTGTAAGCTATCCAGGGTTTTTTAACTTCTTTCATGAACTCGATAGTCTGTAGCGGTGTTGCTGATTGATAACCTTTAGTGTTTAGGGTTTTCATGTAAAAGTCCGGCTCTATACCTGCTGTTTCTACACTAATCGGAACATCAATGATATGGCCGCAAACGCCCGCTATCAATCCGTTTTTCTTGATAAATGATACGGATTCGCCGAGTAAATCCACCCGTCCGTTTTTGACGAAGTCATCCCCGCAGCCACCCTGCAAAAAGGCCCCAACAGCACCATTATCAATCGCCATTTTGATAGACATGGTTACGTCCCGCACTTCGGCTTCGCATTGTGCCAGCCATTGTATCTTTCCCCCCCGTCTCCAATGTTCTTTGAGAATCCTGATGGTATTTTCCCGGCCCCGGCCACGTGCCCATGTATTGCCAATTAGAGTATTTATTCCGTTTTCCTCCGCTATTGCCAGGGTTTCAAGTATCTTTTCATCTGTAAAATAGTGCTTCAACAGGCTTGATACATAAATCAGGTTCCTGCTATGTGCCCAGCCGTTAATCAAATTGCCGCCACAGATTAACCTGCTGATTTTAACATTGCCGATCTTGCCCA
>SDBT01003480.1_pt1 | contig 27200 bp, 39 predicted proteins | sample 2277101 | NCBI WGS metagenome assembly SDBT01 (sample SAMN10404973, study PRJNA504765) | marine sediment metagenome | isolation source: marine sediment core GS10_PC15, 103 cmbsf | place: Arctic Ocean: Southern Knipovich Ridge | collected 2010 | reverse complement strand
TCTTGCCTTGATAGCGCACCGCTCTTGATAAGGGCGTCAGCGGCGTCATACGAAGTCTGGACGTCATTTCGATGAGCTAATGGCGGTTGATTGAATAAATTATCCATCCTGCACCTTTGTTTGATGAAATTTTGTATGAGCGCTTTTAGTGGGAAATAATCTAAGATTACCAATTCTGTTATCATCAACAATCTCGTTGATGTGATGTATAATTTCTTCTGGTTGTAAATAACGGCCAAGATGTTTTTCCAGAACAAGTCGATGTTCAAGAATATATCCACTTTTCCTTGCGAAGGGGTGATTACGATTCAGGACAAAAATATACCCTTCTGTATCCTTAATTCTCCCGCCCTTCCAATTGCAATTGTCAAGACCCATACATTTGCCTTTGCGGTTTTTGCTTATTTTCTTTCTGGTGGATTCAGAAGCAATATACCCCATTTTTATTTTGGTATTGCTTATTTTCCTTCCAATCTCAGCGGGACGGATTCTACCTTTCAACGATTGGCTAATGCTTTGATTTGCACACTTCAAAGAACAACATTTACTCCGACCCCGCTTAATTGCTGATGGATAAACCCAAAATTCTTTTTCGCAAATACAACACACCCTTCTTATCATCGTACCATCCCCAAAAAGAGAAGCCGCCGAAGTGGCATACAAGACGGGCGGTAACCCAGAATTGAACTCCGGCAGCTTATTTTCTGATTGTGTTATCTTGTATGCCATAATATCACTATAACCTCTTATCGGAGATTGTCAAATAAAATCTTTAATTTTTTTCTGGTTTTCCGCTCGACGTCATTGACCGCTCTGCATATTGATTCGCCCAATACTTATCTCTGGCTTCGTGCGTAGCTTTACCGCAAATTCCGTCTATCTTCAGCTTAAAACCGCACTGAACCAAAAATGTCTGTAGTTGGTATATGTCAAAGGGTTTGCATTGTTTGCATTCGTGCTGGCCTTTTGCGTAGTAGTACCCACACCCAGCGGCAATCAAAAAGCCAGCAATGGCCATCAGTATTATACAAGCCATAATTATTGTGTGTGCTTTGTCAATCTTCATTTCTATCTCCTTATTGAATCTTATTATTGCTGGTGGGGCATAGCGTTCGGTATAGCGATATTCGGAGCTTGCGACTCCTTTCTGTTCCCGACCCCCGCAACCCGTGACCAGTGTATCACGCACCAGTAGGGTGTGGGTTGGGGAGGATTATTGGCTTTCGACGGCCTCACCACGCTATTACCCCATATTAACTTTTTAATAGCGGCGGCAGGACTCGAACCTGCGACCTCTTGGATATGAGCCAAGTGAGATAACCAACTTCTCTACGCCGCGATAATGGTGGGTCGTGATTGCAAGACTTCAAAATTAGCTTAGTGAGGTGTGCAAATCCGCCACCACGACCCATTATAGGTTGTTAAAGAACTACCTATTGCTCATTTAGCCAATGGGTGATTCTGTCTTTTAGTAACTGTTTTATCTCTACGTCTTCCCTTAAAAGACGCGATGCTTCGGCTTCGATAACATTTTTTACGGGTGTTTGTATTCCCGACCCAAGCTTTTCTACAATTACCTGCCTTGCAGCCTCTTTTATGATATTATCGAGAGCGTCCTTAGTCAATTGCTCAATATCGATTTGAAACAAACTCATTTTCTTACTCCTTATCTATAAAGTGTTATTATTGCACCGGTGGCTTCGAGCTACAAGCCCGTCAATTCTCCTTAACCCATTTATTAGCACTCCTTTTGCAGCCACCGGCTTACTCCCTTATTTCTTTTTAATCCGATTAAGTTCACTCCGAAGATAAGCCGCTATTTGCGTAATACTAAAAACAGCCCCGCAATGCTGGCAAACTACGCCATTGCTATTGTCATTATCGGCTAATTTGTGAGACAGGAATTGCATCGCTTTTATTTTACTTATGCCCGGCGACCAATCGCGGCCGCACTTCGGGCAAATTAGTTTATCTTCGTTAGTTTGCATATATCTCCTGTAAAATCAGGTCGGCGGGATAGCCGGAGGAGGGTGTGAGGAGGGCTATCCCTAACCGACCGTCAACCAAAAACCAAAGATGAGAGACAAATAAATCCATTAGCCGTTCTTCTCTTTCATTATTTTATTCAGCTTACGTTTGCAAACGCCGTAAACAATCTTGCCGCAGAACCGCAGAAAACTTTTCTCGAAGCTATGCCGGTACACTTTTTCTACGACCTTAAATTCGTCCGGCGTTAGCCACGTCGCTTTAATAATAAATCTTGTTTTACCCATTTTTCAGTTCTTCCAATAATGCAATAGCTTTTCTTAATTCCGGGCTGTACTCAATATCGTCAGTCCCCTCTATCCCTTTAGTTTCTTCGTACCGATACTTCATATCAGCAACCATCCACTCCATCGATTCGATTATTCGCTGTCTTAGTGCCTCGTCCATTTTAACTCTGCCAATGCCAATGCCACCTCTCACCTTCCATATACTGCATACATCGGAAAAGAAACTGATGTATAAGAATATGCCAAACCCAATAAGGTATCCCAATTATACTTGCTAAAATCCGTAAAAAAGTTATTTTCGTCATCATATTAATCCTCCCTATCGCACAAAAGCTGCGCAGTTTGGTAAACATCCTCTATGTACGGTAACGACCACGAATCATCAAGGTATCTTTGCTGTAAAGCCTCCCTAAGTGCCTCGTCCTCCGGCATACGTTTTGACTTAACCTCAACTAAAGCACTAACTATAGCTGTTTCGCGGGGGTCTAAAAATGGGTTTTCAGATACTACCATACTACTTATCCTCCCGCATACGTACCGTTTCTGCGGCGTACGGCTTCGATTCTGGCGTTTTTATCATATTTAGTACCGGTAGAGCGTACAAATGGTCATATATGGCCGCGTGCTGCCTTATCGTATCTACAATCCAAGCCGCTTTAGTCTCATCGCCAATAACGCTATCGACCTTAATACCCCATATCTCCTGCGCCTCTGGTATCATTTTTACGCGCCCCTGCTCGTACTTTAACCGGCCTTCCAACATCATAATATACCCCTGCTGTGAGGAGATTTGATTGTCAGCCGCAACGTATTTCTTATTATAAAAAGAATTCATAGTAAGCGCAAATACACCGCACGTTACCAAAATTATTATTCGCCCTTTAACTTCCTGCTTATTCATTTCTTCTCCAATGTTCGCGGCTTACTATCACAGGTACAGTTTGTAGCATAGTAGGGCTGTCCCCACTCCCTAAAGCATTTCGGGCAGATATTGCTCATAATGTTATATTTAGAATAAAGCTCTGAATCCCCATCACATAAATATCTGCCAATAAGATAACCAGAACCTATGTGTTTCCTTTGTAGTCCCCCATCAGAATCATATTGCTCTGCAATCCAAGGTTCGTAGTCTATGGTAGCTTTAATCAAAGCATCTACGAATTTTAGGTATTCTTGGTTTGTTCGCTGGCAACACCATCCGCCGTTTGCAAACTCGCAATTCTCATCTTTCGGGTGGTATTTCCAGAAAGCAAACAGCTTCGCGATGCCGCCATTCTTTTTTTCACTTGCGATAGCATCTTCTTTGATGGCAAATTCTTTACCGCTAATCTCGTCTACATATTTGTTAATAGTTTTCATTTTCAATCTCCTGTCGGTTTCAGTTTAAGCCCATAAGTCCCTGCCGTATTACCGGCAGGGTAGTATAAGCTCTACAGGCAAAGAAGCTCTTTTATCTTCTTCCACGTTTCGCTCTCTACAGTATCAGAGGTGCTACATTCGCCCCTATTCTTTGACTCAAGATGTTGTGTAAGACGGGATATAGTATTGAATATATCATTAACCCCTACGTACCCACCTACATCTTCTATTGTAGGCGTATGGCTAATGATAAATTGGCAAATAGTTAAATTTAAAAAGGCTCTTTTGGCCGGCGAGTATAATCCTTTAACTTCGAGGTCGATATTGTGAAGCCTCGCTATCCGCTTTGCATCTTCGGCGGTAGCACATTCTGCTACTAAATGCTCATTTTCATTGTTTACGTAATTGTCTTTGGCGTGCCATTTCGTTAAGCTCATTTCGTTCTCCTTTACTATGTTTTTGGTTGACTTCATTTCGCTTATTATCATAATGTATTTTCGGCGTTCGTCTATATAAATCTTTAGAAAAACTTAAACCTTTTTTAATAGAATACGTAACTGTTTATAAACGCGGTAGTTATGGCAGTAAAAATATATTAAAAAGGTGGGGTTATTCTAACAGATTTGATGTTACTAAAAAAGGTCGGACAGCGTTTCCGCCAATCCGACCCGGAGTTGAAATGAAAAAGTATTATCTTTTTCGCTTCTTTAATCCTGCAATTAAACCACGTTTACGGATGTTATCGCCCATAAAGCCGAGGAATCCGCCGCTTATAAACAGGTTCGCCAAACTCCCCCACTCTGTAATACCCCCGGACGCTACCGATAATATAAGCTCTTGAAACTTGCCCTGCATCACTGCTTGCCGTTCAAGGTCGGCTACAGCCGCTTCGTACTTCGCAAGGGTAGTATTCCACTCAATCTCTAACTCAATCGCTGTGACCGGCCTACCAGATACCGGAGAAACGACCTCTGGCGTACAAGCAACCCCGCCTACGAATAGAATTACGGCAAGCATCAGCCCAACTACCGCAAATCTATTGTGGTCAATCCACTTCTTAACTTTTTCAAAATCCATAATCATCTCCTTAAAATAAATTAAGCAGCTAAACGCGCATACGTTAAACTGCAACCTAAAGCGAACGTCAATACGGATATAAGCAATGTAGCCCATACTGGCAAGCGGTTCTGTAATAACCTAATAGCAGCCCATTGGTCTTTGTCGCTTTTTTGTAGTGATTCCACATTAGCTTCATTTGTCGCCACTCTCTCGCCTACATCAGCCATTGCATTACTCCTTCAACTTATCAAGTAAAAAGTCCGTTATCTTAGCGTTTAGCTCCTTATAGAGCTGGTGAAGTACCTTTTTTAAGCCCTCTTGCTTATCCATACGGCGCTCAAGCTCGCGTAATCGTTGCTCGTACGTAAGTTTCGGATTTTCGTTATCACGGTGCGTCATAAGTTAAAGCCAGTTGTGTATAACTGTCAACGGTTAAAACCCCGCCAAGATTCCAAAGCTGCGAACTCGCTGCTACAGTTATATTACCCTTGCTATTAGCCAGATTAAGTATTGAGTCTGGATAAATGTAAATATCCTTACCAGCACCATTGCCGAGTACCTTGTCAATATCATCGCTCGTAGAGCCGGAAGCGTCAAACGTGCCGCCAAACAAAAGCAGGATACCGATATACGGGTCGCCGGTATCATCAGGATACCAGTTAAACGTACCGCCGTGCTGCCGTAGCTCTGTTATATTCATATCCGCCTCCGTAACAACAGTCCCGCCCAAAGCAGTATTCGCCTCGCTACCGTAGTACACTTTGCCGTTACGCATTACAAACGTGCCAACCTGACTGTCCGTAGTAAGTGTTCCGTTGTTCATATAGATATTCGTGGCTACGTCACTTAGCTCATCGTAAGCGTCTTTTTCAATAATAACCGTTGCGTTATTGGCCTTGTTTTCTCTCGGCGTTAGGTACAGGTCTTTTATATAACAACCGGTATTATCTGTGTCTGAATCATAAAAACCAGCGTACAGCGTACCAGCCGCAACATAAACAGCAGTAAACTCCGCAAGGTTAGCACCATCGTTACAGTTGCTATACAGGTATACGTTTGCGGCTGTATTATTTACAATCACCATCTCGACTATCGTATCAGTCGATTGGTTTGTTTCACCGCAAAGGATATGGTAATCGCCAGTACCATCAATGATAATCTTGGCGGCAGACGTAGTAAACGGTAACAACAGCGTACCTATCCCACCGGTGTAACCCTCCTTAAAGTGAACCAACGAAAGCTCCGCATTATCCGTATGGCCGCTATTTGACGCTCCGTCATCAGCCATACCGGTTGTTGGCTTTGTGCTTTGCCTACTATCAAAAACTGCTATATCGCCACCGTCAGCAGATAACGGTACACGCTCGACCGTACCCGTCCAGTTAGTCGCCGTAGCGTAATCAGTATCCGTTGAGCCGTCCCAATAACAAACTTGTTGAGCCATAATTTATCTCCTTACCATTTCTTCAAAGGACAATGAGCCGTAGCCCACCGCTTCTTTATATCCATACAACAGCCGCATTTTTTACACCTTACGCCTAACTTACTTGTCGGCTCGTACCACTCACATTCTAAGCAAATATCCATTACCCTTTTCTGCTCAACCACCGTCCGTTCTTTCATTCCCGATTTTATATGCTTGCCCGCCGCCTTACCAAAATTCTTCGCCATCTGAATCTTTGACGGATACTTCTTTTCACCTATCGTAACGCCGTACTTACAACACCAGATTTTCTTTTTACTGGCGTGGCAACATTCATGACACTCCGCAATTTGCTCTTTTGTAAATAACGGTATTGTTTTGCAGTTAATCATACTCAACAAGAACCTTCCGAAAAAGTTACAGTACCACCATATCCACCAACACACCAATCGCCAACGCCGTTTCCGCAAGAACCTATTGTCCATTGATTAGAATACGGAGTGCCGTATACTGGGTTAGTAGGATTAACAATCCGGAAAGGGTGTCCGTAATCACCATCTGGTGGACATATCCCCTCGCCCGTTCCCCATCTAACATTTAATGATAATACACAACTATTTATACCAAGTTCAAATATAAAGCCGCCTATTGTTTCAAAGTCGTTACCACAACCACCTGAATCGCCTGATAATGGTAAAGTAAAAGACGTATTTATATCGCTCGGAAAAGTAAAATTATCCGGACAAACGGTTACACCAGAAAAAGTTAAACATATATTTGAAGGGCAATCACAAGGAAAAGGCGGAACGCAACAATCATCTGGTATAATTAGTTGAAACTTCCCTGTTGCAAAATTTATACAACCATTATACGTATCATCACAGCTACCATCTAAGATAGTTACTTCGACTTGCCCTGTCGTAAGATTTACGCAGGCAGTATAATCTTCGCTATCACACGATTCAAAGATTACCTCGCCGGTCGAAAGATTAACGCAACCGAATATAGTTTGATTAGCCATTTAACAGACATCCCAAGTATGAAAAGCATGGTCAAAATACCAAGTACCTTGCAAGTTTACCGCAAAATCATAATCATCGTTAGCAAGATACGGGGTAGCTACATCTAAAGTATTACCTACGCCGGAAAACTTCGCATGAACCTGAACATTAAACCCAAGCTCGCCTCCGCCAGCTTCTACGTTATTCATAAGAATTATATTACAGGTCATATTATCTGCTGCCGGTGCTGCCTCCGCCGCACGTACCATTCTTACATCAGGCGAAAGCCCTAAACCAACCCATCTTAAAGTCCCCTCATCATCCCGCCATTGCCAAGCAGCTATACGGTCGTATAAAGTAAGCGCGGGCGTATAATCCGCAACAGGGTCATTCTCTTTAAGATTCATAACCTCAACGCCGGTAGAATTCAAATCATTAAATTTATCAGCACCGGCAGTATTAGCCCAATTCGTAGCATCTAATGTTTGCTCATAACAGTTATAAATAGCATCGCCAGTACCGGCGGATTGAACCTCGAAGATTTTTATTTTAATACCTGCCGCCGCCGCACTAATTATCATATCAATACCGGCGGTTGACGTTTTAAGGAATTGCATACCATTAGCCCGAATTTTAGATAGTGAATTCAGGCGGTCAATAATTAGGTTCATCTCTCTTGCGGTAAGGTTTTTTTTGTACTCCGGTATTCTCTGTAGAGGCGTAAGCATATTATTACGTATCCCTTATATCTAAGTCCCAGCTATCATCTTCGCTTGTAGGTCTTGGCAATAAAGAAAACGCCGATTGTGCATACATAACCGTTAAGAATCCATACGGAGTATTCCATCCTCTTTTATTAAACAGGAAAGTCATTGTAACCTCCTGTCTTTGAAAACCTACATCAACCGCCTGAAAACCAGCGAACAACCATTTGCCTTGGTCACTTGTAGTTGCAATTACAGTCTGACTACCTGAACCTTGCGTAAAAATATAAGTACCTGATGTGTAATCTGGCAGGAATACGTCACCATTTATTGTCCCGACAACACTTGACATATCATCAAAATTCCATTTTGATAAATACATCTTCTGCCTAAACACTATATCTGGTACGTACTTAGCTAACGGAGGCGCATTATCTACTGTATTAGTCCCACCCTGCGCCGCCCATAAAGTAGGCCAATCAACTATAACGCCAGCGAAGTTTGTAAACGTCTTGTCTGCGGATTCAACTGAAACATTTATATCGTACGAATCAACGATTGATGAAATCTTGTCACTCCTGTTGCTGTGACTAAAAAACCCACGTGTACTATATGTCGCAATTACAAATACGTTAGTATTGTCCCGCCAATTAACAGTAATATCGGTCACTCTTAAATCTTTTTTCTCGTCACTGAACTCATCCCCGACATTCGGGAAAGTTATATTGCTATCACCACCAGCCGCCCACTCGTCCGTTGTGCAACTCCACTTCTTTATTACCGTTGTAGCTTCGTGTGTTACGTGTAATTTTCTGCTATCAAAAAGTTCTTTTACTGCCATTTTATTTCACCGTATCTTTTACATCATCATTAACTATATTAACAGGGAGGGGGAAGTCGAAACTTCCACCAATAAGGATACTCTCTCTTAAAATTTTTGACATTTCCAAGAAAGCTATTGCGGTTTTTTTCAATTCTTCCATAAAACCATTTCCATTGCCACCATTTACACCACCAGTTGCACCGTTAGCTGGAAAAGTAGGTAGTGCGAGTTTATTTTTTATTATATCTTTTACCATCTCATTCAATGCGTTATCTCCACTAAACCCCTTTGGCGATGATGGGGATGTATCAATTTTTAATACCGACCCAATAGCTTTAGCGAGTATCTCAACAGAATTTTGCCTTGCTTTCTCAATCATCATTAGGGTAGGGAATTTCTCTGCAATTTTACCAGTAAACGCATCGGCCATTCTTTTAGCTATACCTATCAACTTTGGCGAAACTGTATCCCAAGCTATAGTTAATGCGCTTGTAATCGAATCTTTTAGTTTACCAAAAGCTCCGCCAAAATCTCCGGCCTTTAATAACTCTACCATTTCTTTTAAGTCTTTTTTGACTGGTTTCATAGAGGCATTGAGTGTGTCAGTAAATTCCTGTATTACTATTGGCATTGTTTGTAATTCTTCAATTAGAACTTTGAAAAATGGTATGCTTTCTAATTTAGCCCGAATTTTATCTATAATAGGGTCGATGACAACCAGTGCCTTTTTGCCAAAATCAGCCAATGGAGTACGTTCTTCTTGTGGCCTCGCAAATCTTGCTTTAGTTATTTTATCTCGCCTCTGTTGTTGCTTTGATATTGGGCGTGGCTTTGCCATTTTCGCCCTACGTCCTGCTCTCCTCGATTCGAGCCTCGCTTTCCTCGCCTCTCGCCTCGCATCTGGGTCTTTTGCCGGTTCAGGCTCAGCTGCCGCGCGTGGAATGAATTGGTCGAAGAAACCTAAAACCCGTTGCACCTGCGATACAACTACGTCAGCCCATTTCTTTATTACCGACTGATTCTTTTCAAGCCAGTTATTCAAACCGCCTATCCCCTCAACTCGCAGCTTTATAAAACCCTGTAATACTTCCGCTATTGGTTTACCGATGAGCCGAAACGTATTAAGCAAAACTTCTTTAATTCTACCAAACTGAAAAGAAAACGTATTCGCCATTTTAGCGTATGCTTCTGCTGCCCGTCCGGCTGATTCCTGCGAGATAAGTTTTAAGTCAAACTGCAATCCCGCCTGATTCTTCAACGCCGCCGCTAACGCTTTAAGACCACGTATCCTCGGTATGATTTGAGCAAGTTGCTCGGCAGATGCTTTATTGAGCTTTTGTACCGCACCAGAGAATCCTATCGTACGTAACGTATTCGATGAAAGCTCTAAGCCAAATTCCTTTGCCGTTTTAATAGCATCGCTACTCGGCTTTAGGAACGCCCTCAAAACGCCGTTCATAGCCGTAACAGCTTCGTTAGTATTTATACCGGCTCTTGTAAGCGTAGCTATCGAGGCGAGTAATTCGTCAAGACTTAATCCCGCAATCGCAGCGGTCGAAGCTACTCGGCCTATTGCGCTCGCCAGTTCCGGGAACGTGGTTTTACCTCTCTTGACCGTAGCGAAGAGCTTATCTGAAATCATCGTTGCATCATCAGCGCTCATAGCAAAGGCATTTATAATTGTAGTCAAAGCATCAGCCGCTATTTTAGTATCAGTCATACCAGCGACAGCAGCGGTAGACGCAACCTTTAATACTTCAAGGGCTTTATCAGCAGCAATACTTGCTGATAGAATATCATACAAACCAGTTGATAACGTGGCGGTAGATTCCCCGAACTGTACCGCCATTTGCATCAACGCTTTTTCGTACTCTTTCATCAACGGCAGAGTTTGTCGGTCAAGCATCGTACTAACAAATGCAAGTTGCTTTTGAAACTTCGATGCCGCAAAGATAGCTGCCGTAAGCGCGGCAGCAATAGCCAACGCCGCCTTTTTTATAATAGACGCTATCTTCTTCATCGCAGAAGTAACGAGCATGCGCGCTTTTCTTAACGCCGCTTTTAACGGCTTCAAAGACGCGGTAATAATTACGTGAGCTTCGCCGAGCTTTGCCATTTATCTCTTTCCTTTTGGTATTAGCCTTTTAGCCAACGCAAAACCCTTTTTGCCGGTAAGCGATACCGGCTTACTCTTTTCTTCCTCGTCAGGGAATTCAAGTTTTGATACGTTTACGATTTCTTCAAACATAACATTAAAACACCTTATAGTCATTCGTTCCCAAACATCAGTCCAAGTAATAGCGCCCTTGTAATATCTAAGCACAAGGGCAATCGCCGTCATAAGCGTTACGGCTTCTTTTTTATCGGTTGCCTCGCCCTCTTTGTCGGCAGTTTTTTTTTATCACCAGAAATAAGTATCTCGGAAATTGGTTCGATAGTTTCAAGTGTTACCATCTGCAAAACTTCTTCGAGTGTAATTTCTGGTAAAGCGTATTTCAAAGATAGGTACGCAAGAAAACCAAGACCGTCAATCGTTTCCATTTCGGCCTCAATTTCTTCGTCTGATATTGGCTTCTCCAGCAGGTCAAGTATCATCTCCGGCGTAATGCCCTCGATGTCCTTTGCGTCTTTGATTAGTTTGCTCTTTCGTTCCTGCCGTGTCGCCTCTCGCTGCTCAACTATCCTTGCGCGAAATCTCGCTAAATCGCCAAGCGATAACTCGCTGAACTTGAAATCCTTACCCCCAAGTTTAATAATCCTCGTTTTTCTTACATACCCTTCTAAGCAATTTCCCATTTCAATCTCCTTGTAAATTTTTGTTAAGGTCGAGCAGCACCAGTATCCCAAGCCATAGCACCGCTTCCCTGAAACGTGTAGGTTACGGTTACGGTGCTGTCTTTTTCGTCAGTTACCGATACGCCGGTACAATGACCGTTACCATAAAAGCTTATGTATAACGGCGTTCCGGTATCCCATTCCATATATAATTCCAACCTTGCGCCGGTTAATTCACCTAATCCCTCCGGCTCGCCAGCAGCTAAGTTCGGTATATCCTGACCGGTAGAATCAAGCAGACATTCTACAGTTGCCGTCCAATCAGCAAAACCTTTAGCATATGTACGTGCGGTATCCTGTATACTCGTTATTTCAGCTACGTCACTTGTTAAGTCGAGCGTCCAGCCCTGCCCGTGTTGTAAGTTCGTATCAGTACCTTGTGAATCCCAATATATTTCAGCCGTTTTGCCGTGCAGTATAGCCATAATAAAACTCTCCTATAATAAATTACACTCCGGCGTCTTCTGAAATTGCTCCTGAACCTTGGAACGTATAAGTTATCTTAACGATACCATCTTTATCGACCGAAGGATTTACGCCTATTACGAATCCAGTACCGGAAAACTTGCGTCCACTCTCCGCTGCCGAACCAGTATGGAGTTCTAACGAAGCCCCGGTAGCTCCTGTTAGGTCTGAAACTTCGGGGTCGATACCACTATCCTCAAGGTCGCACTCGACCGTAGCCGTCCAGTCCGTGAATCCGGGCAAATATGCCTTAAAGTGAGTCGTTGTAGTAACCGCAACCGCACTCATCGGCGAAGATTCTTCAACGTCAGCAGATATATCGAGCGACCAAGACAATACGTTATCTACAGTCGTCGTATCCCATAAGACCTTACCGGTCTTGCCGTGTATAGCTGGCATAACTATCTCCTTTTAATTTACGCTTCGGCGATTGAACCCGAACCTTGGAATGTATAGGTAGTCTTGACCGCATCGTTAGCGTCAGTAATCGTTGAAGCACCGGTACAAATACCATTTGCCGTATAAGCCAATCCACCAACGGTATCAAGTACCAATGCGCCAGCCGTACCAAGTACGGTCACGATGTCAGAACCGGCACTATCTGTTAATGTCTCGACCGTTGCCGTCCAATCCTTAAAACCCGTTGCGTACGTTTTCCAAGTGTCAGCCATATCGGTAATCTCCGCCACATCAGCCGTAATATCAATCGTCCAAGTCAGGCAGTTGATAGGTGTTAAGTTTGGAAACGTAACTGTTCCTGCTTTTCCGTGAAAAGCTGCCATAATTATTTCTCCTTACAAATTCCCAAAGTGTAATTCAAACTCGTCTGCCATATTTCATCGGTATAAGTGACCGCAGACATTCCATCTCTTTGCATTTTTACGTAATCAAACCCGTCAACATTTAACTGTTGCCAATCAAATGTATCGGAGCATCTTTCAGCTAACAATGCCATCGTAGTACCGCCATCAGGAGCATCGGTAAATAAACTAAACTGTATAGCCATTTCCACTATTCCATCATCAGCCCCGCCCATAATCTCATCGTAAGACGCACCTATAAAGAAAAACACGCCATACGGATAATCAGGTGCTTGCGGAGCTTGCTGGAAATACAATCCGCCGGTCAATGAGTTCTTAAAAATAGAACTATTGAATTTCTTAGTAATTGCTTCGGCTATTTCAGCAAAACCAATCATTTTCCGTTCGCTTTCTTAAATATATTCAACACTTTTTTCTTCGTAGCAATTAACGCTGGTCGAAGATACGGCCTCGGCGCCATCTTACTCGTACCTAATTCGAGATATAATCCGTAGTTAACGTCAGTACCCGCCGGTGCTTTGGCGGCAATATGCTCAATATCAGTACCGACTTTACCGATAACCTCTAAAGCTGTTTTCTGTACCGTATGAATCATCGAAGCCCTTAAAATGCCTGTATCAATCGCGGGCGGTTCGCCCGGTGCAGACGCCCTATGTTTTTTGCCGCTTTTCGTCCTTTTACTCGCCGCACCCGTACCCTGTAACGTAAAATGAGTCTTTACGTAATTCTCAACCAACGCCGCCGCCTTTTCCATAGCCACAACATTGGCTTTGGTTGCCAGCTTGAAAACTCTATCGCCGTGCCATTTTGTTATTCCAGTAACAGCCACTTACTTTACCTCTAAAACATTTAATTCGAGATGATGGTTGAGTAGTCCCGGATTATAAATCCCAGTTACATCGAATACTTTGCCACTTACCGTTATTCTATCAGTTTCGACAATAGCTATATTCGCACTATTCGCCTCGCAGTATAATTTCCACGTTATTCGCATAGTCTCTTTACCGAACTCTACAACCTCAATCGGCTTGCCCCGGCTTACGCGGCACGGCATACTCGTAATTCTTGCCGAGTAGTTCTTTACTTGACCGCCCATAGGATTGCTCGTCCCAATAAGCTGCTCGACTAAAGCCGTGCTGGTATAAAAATCCTCTATACTCATATTCCCCTCTTTGTATACGGCTCAAGACGTACCATAATAGATTTCGGCAAATCCCTCGCTCCCTCTGCAAATGCAATACTATGGTCGCCGAGTTTTTCGCTTTTCAAATTCAAATCTTTTTTACGTCCCTGCCAATAGATATTTACAAGGTCAATACAAATCTGCTCTAAATTAGAAGGCGTAGTTACATAGCCAGCCGTATAGCGAACAACTATATTTTGAGTACCCCTCGGGAAACGTAAGAAGTGGTCGATTTCGCCGTAATTATCTTTATACGGGTTTACCGTTTGGCCTTTAATTATAAAGTCATACGAAAATTCGGATGGTACTTCCGGGTAAACGATTTGGTTAAGGCATTGCAAGCTCGATACTTCAAGTAATTCTACCGAATCGTAAACCCCGAACTCCGAAATCGGTACAGTAGCCGTCCACCCTTTACTTAAAGCGTTTATCGCAGCTACAAGCGTGGTGAGCGTGTAGCTCGATAGCGTTAAGGCATCGCTGCCGTCATTTGTACCGCCGTCAATCGCTAACGTCATAGTATCTACCGTTATCGTTACCCGGGCGTTATAAGCGTCCGAACTATCGTTTATAATGCTTACCGCATCGGCTTTAATCCAACTAAGCAGCGTAACAGCCGTTACCGGGTATTGATTCAGTAATAGCTCGTTAGAGCCGTCACCATCGTATCTCTCCCTATAGCTTGCCGACCGTAGCGTGCGGTTGGTATATGCTTCTATCGCGTCCGTAGCCCGGGTAATTAACGCACCTATCAGGGTATCATCATCGCTGTCAGACTTGCCTATATAGCTCTTGAAGTTCGCTGTGCTGGTCAAAGCCCCGCTACTGGCCGTAATACTATCCTCAATGCCTAAACACAAGAAGGAATACACTTTAGCAAGCGCCACACTCGATACAGTGGCCGTAATACGTACTTGGTATGTTTTATACTGCTCAAAGCCGTTTTCGGCTGTACAAGCGATTTGCTTTAGACAAAAACCGGTCTTATTATCAAAGTCCTTCGTCATTGTGCCGGTTAAAATCTCGGTAGTCGTAGTGTCCTCGTAGACTGCGTAACTTACATTACCGGTCGGCGTGGCCGGTGTATTCGTAGCGTCTGCCGCCTGTACGGTAAACGTCAAATTCTGACCGAGAACGCATTGTGTCGGACATCCCATATTCTAATCCCTCAAACTCGGTTGACCGGTAGCTTTAAGCTGGTTTGTAGCATCAGAACCCTCTATTTGTATCGTATCAACTTTCAGATAGTCAGTTGTCGCCGCCGCAAATAACGAATCGTATACGTTGGCATTAACAACCATAAAATCAGACCATACCGGCAGACATACGCTCTCATCACTTATAAATACCGTAAGCCGCCCCTCGGTATCTAAAACTGCCGCCGGTATCAATAGCGTGTACATACCTTTTTCTTTGTGCGTAAGCGTTGCCTGATTAGCTCCTGCACCGGCTATATCGACAAACGTAGCTCCATCGTGCTTCATTACCTCCGCCGAATCTGCGCCAGATAACGTAATGCCTGTTTCCGGCGTAATGCCATCATCCTTATCAACGAATACACCTATAAGAATTGTTGCGACTGTATCAGCTTTTAGGTATTGCATTTACGCACTCCTCATTTTACGATAATGCTGACTTGCTATTGGCACTTTATTGTCAAGTTCAGCACGACCGTCACCGCCATTATAAATATATTCTCTTTCGACAATCGTAAGTGGTGTGCCTAACATTATTGAACCAACACCTTGATTATTTACAAAGTCTCTGGTGTTGTCTGGACTACCAAATTCACATTTTGCACCAATGCCAAAACAATGCCCTGCCCCTATATCTGCGAAGTCAGTTATTGGTCTATCATCACTTACTAGTGTAATGTCTGCTGACAAATCATAATGCGTTATACTACCACCAGAACCAACGCTCAATTCAAAAGAAGTATCATTGTCAACAGAGGGCTTGAGATTTATTGAAACAAATATCGGCGGTTCTTGAAGTTCACCCTCCGCAACTTCATCATCCGTAGGTAATAAATCACCAAATTGACCCTTTACTTCAAATTCATTGCCACCTATAGTCTGTAACCGAACGTAAAGTTGGTTTGGTGTATTATTATAGTTAATGTCCATATGCAAGCCGATTTCAAATTGTTGGGAAGCATCAAAAACACCCCATACTGTACCAATCTGGTCAAACTCTCTATGGGCGAACCAAAAAGAGATGTTTATCCCAACCGTATTGAGTAACGGAAGCCAGCCAATCAACCGCCCTAAATCTATGTACGTTTCAGGGCGTCCAAGTGCTTCATTACTCAACCAAAAAAAGCCCCCTAAATCTCTCCAGTCATAAGGCGTTTCGTCATAGGGTGGAGTAAACCCCCATCCATTTAGTTGTGCGAATCCTGCGTTGACTGTACTATTTGCTACCGCCTCTCGGAGTGTTCCATTATTACTACCAAGCTCATCGATAACAACCGCATCGCCCCCGCCATCTTGAAGCTTGTAATAAGCGAACAGTGTGCTTAGTATATTTATCATCAACCAATACCTTCTTTCAGCAAAATTTAGGCATCAATGTAATAGCCGATGAACGTACACTCAAAGGCCGCGGCCGTATTCTCAACAACATCAACCGCTACAATATCGTGTTCGCCGAGAATTACCATATCCTCAAAGTCATAGTATACCGGGACAGAAGTTGTAGTTTCTCCGGTGGTAGCTACGTGATGATAGCCGGTTATAAAGATAGCTCCTTGCGATGCCTGACCTGTTTCGTCAGCAAAGGCCGTAGCCGCCGCAACATTAGTGCTTCCTCTATTGAGGTTTACTCCTGTTACCGCAGTACCAGCAGGCGTAGCGGGATAATCAGGAAAATGAAAGTCAATTTGCGTAGCCAAGTCGCACCGGATATAAGCACCGGTAATTACAAGTAGCATAGTCTTTGACTCATTAGCCAAGAACAGCGCTGTCTCTGTCGCCGCTAAGTCAGCCGTTTCAGCGTGCCACGAATAAGCATTACCTAACAGCGTAGCTTCGTGAATAGCCGATACTCCAACGCTCCGAGTCGATAACTGGTTACTGGCGTTTACCTCCGCCGCTATAGTAGCGTCACCGGCAGCAGCATTTACAATTTGTAAATCCATAATTTGCCTCCTTATTTATCAATAAAGTAACCAACGAAAGTCGCCTCGAAACCAGCAGCCGGTTCAAGTATCGTATCCATACCAATTGCGGTATCCTCGCCAAGAACTACTGCACCGTGAAAGTCTATACGTCCCATAGGTGAAGTTGTACCCTGCGCGTTTACAGCCAAATGCTGATAGTACGTAAAGAAAACCGTAGTCGCCGGAGTTTGAGTTTCATTAGCAAACGCCGAAGCGTCAGCGATGTTATTACTCGCACGGTTTAAGTTTACACCGACAACATCCGTGCCGGCAATAGTAAGACCAACCGAACTCGTCAGCTTGAAGTCAATCTGTCCGGCAATATCGCCACGTACGTAAGCGTGTTCGATAATGAGCCACCTGTCAGATGAATCGTTATTTACCAGCAATAAACAGTCGGTAGTAGCAAGGTTAGCACTTACGGCGTTCCAAGCGTAAGCATCGCCACGCAAGGCCGCATCGTGTAGAGCTGATACATTTACAGACCGAGTATGAAGCTGATTAGCGGAGTTTACTTTAGCTCTATAGCCACCGCCGCTACCATCTAAAATCCCAATTCTTTCAGCCATTTTCTGACTCCTTAAAATTCACTATCTTTAGTTCGTACCAATTCAAAACTATATTGTGTATATTCGCCGCCGCACCTTCGTTTTCAAGAACAAATGCGTAATGCGTATATGGTTTCAATAGTCTTTCTCCCGTCGAGCGTGATTGTGCAAAACTTGTCCTGCCTGCGCCTAAAAGCTCTTGGTGAATTAAAATACCATCGCCGAGCGTTAAGTTTGCGCCAGCAGCATCAGTTTCGTCCCAATATGTAACAGCGCCTTGCGTGTCCGGCGAAGTGCTTAAATCCCACACACTGGCTTTGTTCAAGCTGTTTCTATTACAATTAAATGCGGTAACAGATGAAGTTCCGCCGCCATCAACTACAGTCGGAGCTTCGTATATATAGAACCACGATTGACCACTTGTGGTCGCCGAGGCAAACATATGGTACTCTATTTTATCAGCGTCCGTCCTAAATGTAATCGCCGTCATATTATCATCAGAGTTAGCGGTAATCTGTGCTACTACAACTTCAAACATACGGCCTTCGTGTATTTCGTTATGTGCGTTCGTAATGTTTACACCAAAAGTACAAAGCCTGTGTTCTTTATCAACCTTCGCTAAATTCGTAGTACCTGTTCCGTCAATAATTTCCATTTTTACCTCAACTGAACGCAACGAACCCAATCAATCGCGAGTAGTGGGTCATTAGTTCCGTCTGTTTGACATACAAATACAGGAGATAAGGCATCGGTCGTTGGTATACCGGAGGCGACTACATTTGTTAAAGCAACCTCATCGCCATCGATAAACGCGTGTATACCGGTCGTGCCGTTAATGTGAAAACCGAGCCGTATCCAATCATCTTCGGGTAATGTGCCGACTGTACCCATCGAATCGCTTAACTCTGCCGTATCCTTACACTCATAAAAGCTGGTTACGCCAAGTTTTGTCGTTTCAACGCCGAAGCCAACAAAATCAGAGCCGGTATCCAAGTCGCCGTCATTCTTCATAAGGGTCGTATCCAATGTAGCTATACCGCAGAAAAACTCACACTTATCGAAAGTGTCCGTTACCCTTACCCGCGCCTCAAACCATAAATCCTTATTAGCCGCCAGCTTGAAATGCGCTACATCAACCTGTCCGTGCATACCTTCGTGTTGCGTAGTCGATTCGCTATCAAGCTCTAACAAACCACCCGCACCGGCGATAATAGATACACCGCCATTAGTATTAGCTCCCTGCGTCCAAGTCCAGCCCGCAGAAGTAGGCGGGTCGGCATCGGTAATCGCATAAAAGTTGACGAAATCCTCAAAGAACGTATAAGCCAACGATGGGTCGGACGCAATAGCCAGTAAAGGGCAATCCGCCCATACGCCAGTACGAAAATCAGAGTTGTTATCCTCATCGTAAAAATTCATAACACCGTTTTTCCAAAATGACCTTGTTTGAGCCATAATTAACTCTCCTTATCTTAACTGAACAACTTTAATCCAGTTGACCTCTAACGCTTCCTCGTTTCCACTACCGGCTTTAACGCCGAAGAACAATTCCATCTCGGCGAGGCCGGAGTTCGTGATATTAGTAGCCGTCCCTGCAACGCCGTCTATGTAAGGCGTAATAACGCCGGTCGTAGCCGCACCGTCATAGTAGAAACCTAAACGTACAGCCGTTGCGCTAACGAACGTACCCATTTCAGATACTGCCGACTGAGTTGTATCGTTACTATTCTCAAAGTAGGTCGTCAAATCCTCATCGAGCTTAAAAAAGACAGCACCATCGTACGTTGTCTTTACGCCGCCGCCGTTATCAAGCAAAGAGTTCTCGCCAGCTTCGTCCATCAATCCGATAATCCAACCGGCCTTATTAGTGTCGGCTTCGGTGAGTAATATCTCACACTCGAACCATAACGGCTTACCCTCGGCAAATAGCCAGCTTTCCCCGGTACTTACCTCGTACGCTTCATCGTTATCATCGCCATCACAATAAGTTTTATACCAGCCGCCAATACCAGCCCTAATGCCGGTAGTACCAGCCGGTGCGCCGCCGGGATAAACGGTTTTAGTAAACGCATCGCCGTCAGTATGCTCGAAGAACTCGTGGAAAAAAATGTGCGCTAAAGTGGGGTCGCTTCTTATGGCATTTATCGGACAGTTAGCCCACAAACCACTCCTAAACGCGGGATGCCCGGTATGGTCATAAAAATTCATATTCTGACCTTTCCAGTATGACCGTAATAATGTAGCCATATTAAACTCCTTTCGAGCTTAATGGAATCCTACGCCGACTATAATATCGGCGGAGTAAATAGTTTTTCTACGCTGTTACGATTTCTGAAACGTCCTGTGCAAATCTCGGCTCGTCCATTATGATAATCACGCCGCCAAGTTGCGCACCGTTGGTATCTTCATCCATTTGTAAGTAACAGTATTCATACTTAACGCCGGAAACAACCGGCAAATCGTCAGCATTAACCTCGATTATATACATCTGACTTGCCCCTGTCGTAGTCTGGAAATCAGAGCTTGCTACCCACGCAGTATTAGTATCCGGTGCAGTAACTTGTTTATACCTGAACGGTATCGCCGTTGTGGTGTTAGAAGCATCCTTATCATCGCTGGGAATTACGGTAATACCAAGAACGCCGGAGGCTGTAACAGCACCCCAATAAATCAGGAAATACGCCTTATTATACTTAGCCATACTTACGATGTCCGACCGAATACCGGCATCCCACTGGTCAGCTAAAGGCGTTCCTGCTTCCGTGCCATCAACCGTTAAAGACTGATGAAAATGTGCGTCTTTCAAACTCATAATAATTCTCCTTATATCAAATTTCGCTTACGCCTTTTACTATGTTCTTTCGTTCAGGGTGATAAACGGGCTGACAGTTGAACTTCCGTGCTTCGGGGTGATAGAAGAAGCCCACCAAGGTTGACCATCGGCTCTTACTACAAACCTAAACGCTACCTCATCTTCGAGGAATTTCAGGTGAATACTTGTCGCTGTATCCATCTCGCGGCCTTGCTTCGTACAGGTAATATACTGGCTGAAATCGGCAAGGATAATATCGCCCTTATCGCCAACCGTCTGGCAATGCGGCGACCATATAATCGGACGACCGAGCAGGGTTTGTTTTAGCTCATTAGATAAGTCTGCGATAAATACTGGTGCGCCGCCTGTACCAACAACAATCGCCAATGTAGCGATTTGTGGTAGCGCATCCGCCGCTATAAGCCAAACAGAGTTCCTACGTGACGGGCTGTAAATACGCGAGGACATTTTCAGTACGTTTTCGGTGACGATTGTATCTGCTACTTGGTCAGTTTCTTTTGTAATCGAAACAAGCGCCGGAGCGTTCAAAAGACCCAACGCCTCACCTGCTCCAGAGCCGTTTACAATATCCTCATCCTTCGTAAGTGCAAATTCGGTCGATGCTATTGTTGAAAGGAATGTCCCCAACGCAATCGGGGCATCCTGCATCAATTCGTCCGTAGCGTAAACAACAACGGTCATTTTATGCAGGTGTAATTCTGCTTTTGCGAGTACCGGTTGCGATGCGGTTTTAGCAACGCCTTCTGCCGGTTTGTAAACCCTTGCTCCACCCGTCCAGCTTAACGCCTGCGAAGTGATATTAACGAATGGTAAGGCGAGATTGTTATTGATTGGGAAATTCTGGCATCTCGGAGCAAGTTCGCTCGTTTGTGCCATAGCCGTAAGTAATACGGTGCTAAACTCCGGTGGAATCATAAAGCCGCCATCAGCATTTATGGCGATATTCATACCGGTTGACTTGTCGATAGAACTACAATAGCCCATAAGCTGTTGGCTACTCTTGCCCTGCTTTACGGCTTCGGCGAAGTGACCGAAAGTCTTAAAGCCAGAACCTTCCTCTTTTGCCTGTGCGGGTATCTTCCTTGGGGGTGCGTTTGCCTTTAGTTCCGCCGTAACCTGCTTTGCGATTTCAGCCGCAAGCTCGGTTACGTCCTTTTCCGGCTTGACTACTTCTTCCTCCGCCTTTACTGCGGGTTTTTCAGCGATACCATCGTCAATCAGCTTCTGACCGTCCGCGTCATTCTCGGTATCGACAGTTTCCCCAATCTTGAACTCTTGATAAACCTGTAACAGTGTTATTAGCATAATAAGTCTCCTTGCAAAGTTTGTTTTCGATAATACCTGCAATCCCCACCGGACTTATAGCTAACATCTCCGCTTGCGCTGATGTCTCTACTACATGAACCAGCTAATTACTCTGGTACTAATCATATACTATACCTTGAAGCATTTTAACAGCTTCATCTTTTATTTTTTTTTTATCGATAACGATAACCCGCTTCATAACTATAGGCCGGGCTACTTTAATTACCTGCTTAACCGTAACCGGTATCAGCTTCTTAACTACAACCAGCTCTGGCTTCGTGACTTTAATTTCTTCCTGTATTTCCACTGGCGGTTTTTCTGCTTCCTTCCAGCTTCCGTCTTCTTGTGCAACGTAAAACGTCTTTATACCTCCTGTTAAATCTACTACCTCTGTTAAGCCAACATAATCTGACGTTACCTCTGGCAAAGACCACGTAAAACTATCATCCTCTATGTCCTTATACCCCAACTCATCTAAAAGCTCATCAGATACCGCAATTCCCTTAGTCTTTACCGCCGTTGCTAACGCAGACGGATTTGCCGGTACTGGTACGGCTGAAAACTCCAATAATTCCCACTTATCGAATATACGCCTCGCATCAGCAAGTTCCGGCTTCTTCTTTATCTCCTCCGGCGTAGGCGTATGCGAATCCTTCGGTATAAAGCCGATACTAAACGCTTTCATAAAGCCGCCTTTGAATAACTGGTATACTTCCTCGGCTCGGTCTGTATCGGCGAACTTAATCTTAGCCGTTATCGCCTTACGTCCCTGCTTCATCCATAACGTCCGGGCTATTGGCGGCGTACCGTAACTGTGCGCCCATAAGACGACAGGGTTTTTGAGATAGTTTTCAAGCTCTGCGCCACTCGGCAGTATAATCTCGCCGTCCCGGTCAATCTCGTTAGTGCTTATCACCGCTGTTACAGTACGCTCATCGTCATCCGCTTCGACTTTTGCTATGAACTGTTTTCTTAGTAGATTTTCCGGTAGTTCCGGCAGGTTTTGCTTTTCCGGTTTTTTCTTCTTTGCCATCTTTTTTCTTAGCTCCACATTTAGGACAGGGGTAATGAAACGAGCAGGTATCACACATATACTTACCGCACTTGCCGCACTTCTTACCCCTACTGGTATCCTTGTCTATTCGCTGACAGTTTATGCACGTTTCAGTAGCCATATCACCTCTTACCTCGCTCGCCCACAACTCGGACAGTTTTTAAGTTTCAATGCGTCCCAACCACAAAGACCACAGCCGGTCTTACCACAATGCGGGCATAAGAATACGGTAATGGCCGATGTAGGCCGCTGACAGTTCCCGCATACCGCCTTAGGTAAAGGCTTCGCAATAAGAATCGGCGATTTCTTAACCTCTGGCTTATTAACCGGCGGAGTATCGACCTTATCCTCTACTGGCTTCTTAATTGACGCATCCCCGCTACCCTTAAACGTACAGGGCATAGTAATATCTTCGTCAGCTACCGGCTCGGCCTTTTCCTCTGGCTTTGGTCTATCATCTTGCTTCTGTGTCCCTGCTGTGTGCGTAGTGTGACCACTATGCCCAATGGCCGTATCAGGTATGACTATGCCGTCCCGCTCAGTTTCCGTCCTTGACTTCTCGGCCTTTGGCTCTGCTTTTTTCTTTACGGCTTTCTTCTTCGTTTTCGTTTTACTGCCTACCGCCTTATTTTTAGATTTACTTATCATCGATTATCTCCTTAAAATTCAGATACTTCCGGGGCTACCGTACACCGACACATCGGATGTAACGGCGGATGCCCTATATCGTCAAACTCAAAAGTTAGTATTCCACCCTTATTACCCTCTAAATCGTCACCCATACCGAAAAAGTCTGTCGTTACCTCGATAGTTCGACCATCCATTTCCGGGCAAAACTCACAGGTACGCTCATCGCCGCTTGATACCCATACTTTCCGGGTTACTACGCCGGATTGTATATATGCCTGTACCGCACCCTCGTTCCACGCCCATATAGTCTCCGTCCGAGCTATTAAAGCCGCCCTATGCTTATCAGCGTTCTCGTAAACGCTCTCTACCCGCTTGCGCAAGTCCCCAATACCCTCGCCCTCGGCTAATCCATCTGCCAACGACTTACGTATCTTCTTGGCCGTAACTTGGTTTACGCCAACCAATGCTTTATCGCGGTGCTTTTGTAACGCCGTCAAAGCTCGCGGGTTTATAGGGTCAAACTGCTGCTCTGTAGTCAATTTCCGTAACGCCTGCTCTCCACCAGCAAGGAAAGTCGCTCGCAAGAATGGGTCGGTCTTAGCCGCAAGCTCTCTGTTCCATTTCTGCATATCAAACCAACTCGATACGTAATTATCCGATACCGTATCCTTGCTAACGCTCTTGCCTAACATTTCAGCGTCTTTATCGAACCCGTTGAGTATATCCTTCTTCTGCGCCTTAAAAAACGACTGCATAGTCGCTACAAACTCCAAATTAACGAAGTTTACAGCAGGACGTTCAAGCGGTGGTAAGCGCCGGGGAGCTTTATTTGCTCGTTTATGGGTTTTGTCTCCTTCGCCTACCACCTCGCCCGAACTTGCCGTACCTAACGGTACGAGATTGATTGGTAACAAGGGTATGTCGCCCCAAGCTACCGGCTCTTGACCATCCTGCAATCTTTCCTGATTTATTGAGGTTTTACCTGTTTTCAGGTTGGTCTCGATTTCTTTTAGTCTAAACTCCTTATCCGCAGGGACAGGATTATCGAACGCACAGAATATCCGCGTATCGTATAGCGGTGTTAGCCGCTCGTTTAGCTTCTGTTCGACCTTACGCAGCTTCGGTAATATCGTATCGCTCTGGTATTGGAAATTACCCGCATCTGCGTTCGCCCTATTAACGTCCTTAGAGGTAATCTTCGACATTGGTACGCCGAATACCGCCGCTAATTCTTCTTTGCTCGCTTCACGGCCTTTAAGAAAAGCCATCTCTTTAGGTGATAGCGTAATCTGCTGTAATTCCGCCCCGCCTGATAGTATCGTCATACCGCCAACCTTACGGCCACCGTGCCGCTTCTTCCACTCCTTATACATTCGCTGGCGCGTTTCATCGCCTATAGTCCCTGCCTCTGCCGGCAGCTTTAACGCAAACGATGGCTCTGCCCTGTTCCTGAATAGGTCAGTCTCGTACATATTCATCGATGAACCTAAATCGGCAGCTACAATACCAGCTTCGAGCGGAGAATAGCCATAAAAGGCGTTTTTAAGGTTTACATCCTTGAAATGTATAATATCCTGCTCCTCGATAATATGCTTTTCCTGTAACGTCGGCTTGTACTCATAACCACTGATAAAAAGCTCTCTATCAGGTATTATCTTTACGTATTGCGGCATTAACGGCCATATCTCTTTCGGTATACGTAATCCGTTAAATACCATAAGCCAATAGGCGTTGCCGACAAGCTCCTGCGCTAAAAATAGCATTTCCATTAACTCAAAGCCGTTCATAAAATCGTTGGTACTCGCCAATAGCTCTAAAAATGGGTGTTCGGTTATCTCCTCAATCTCGAACGCCTTAACTACGTGCTGATATGAGGACGGCGAACTCGCTAAATACTTCATACGCTCCATCGGTACTGCGCGGGTAGGAAATCTTGACTTGCTTTTCTTCGATGGCTTCTTGCCGTATAGCCGTAGGGGTATCTGTGCACAGTTTACAGCGTTCATATGAGCGAAAGTATAAACCCAAGACCTATAGCGGTCGATTAACGCTTTGTAGTTAGATATAGGGGCATAGGGTCTATTCTGATTAAAGCCGCTAACGTGCCAGCCGCCTATATCAGCACCCTTCATAGCATACCACGCAAGTTGTAGCCGTTGCAGTAATCCCATTTATCCACTCTCCCAAAACGAATCTCGGTCAGTATCAGAATCTTCCTCTAACCGCTCCTCGGTAGTAAATTCCTTTACCTCGTCAGTTACTACGATAAGCCCCGCCTCGATATATGACGTTAGCATAGCATACGCCCCGCTCGTCCAGTCAACTTGGTCGTCATGCTTGTCATCGTGGCCTGTAAAGCGTATAAGCTCATCGATATAATCGTTTACCCACTCTCCGTTTACGATAAAGAACTTCCCAGCCTCCGCCCTCGCTATCCAAGGTAAAGCCCTTGTCAGCTTATCTTTATCGACATTATAGCCCTTGACCGGTATATCCCTTAATAACGGCTCGGCGATTAAATCATCTACAAAGCCCTTTTGCGTAGCTTGTGATTCGATACCAACGGGTATTTTCTCCTGCCTTGCCATATTCACGATAATAGGCCGCATCTTCGGCCATTCCCGCCGCTCCCGCATACCGTGCCTTACGTAGACTTCGCCGAACTTTCCAAACGCCATCTGACCACTCGCGGTATAATCCGCACTTGTCTTTTCAGATACAGCTAAATCGAAATACCTTACCCACTGTAGCCCCTCCGGTGCTTTATCGATAACTTGTGCGTAATCCCTCTTGAATACCGCCCCGCCAGCCGGTATAGGCATCTGCTGGTATAACGCCGACCAATCGTAAGTCCCTAACGTAGCCCGTGTTGCTTCGAGATATTCCAAATCGTACATTTCAGGCCATAGCGGTTCGCCCTCCTCTCGCTTATCCGATGGGTGGGTATACTCATTCTTTTCAGCTAATGCCGGGAAAGATACCACTTTCCACTTATCGGCCTTCGGGTCGGCTTTCATCTGCTGTAGGATACGACCGGCCAAATCGTCCTCGTGCCATCTGGTAAGCAACATAGCTATTTTACCGCCCTTTTGTAGCCGGGTACGCAAAGTCGATACGTACCATTTCCAAGTTGCCTCTCGGTATGTCTCACTTTCCGCGTCTTTGCGGTTCTTTACTGGGTCGTCAATAAGTATCCTATCCGCTCCGTGACCGGTAATACCCCCACCAACGCCTCTGCCAAGATAACACCCCCTTTGATTAAGTATATCGAACTGATTAGCCCTACGCACAGCCGTTTCGTCCGTACTACCTACACGGGATAGCTTTGTCTTAGGGAATATCCGCCCGTAAGCGTCCGTAAGCATTATCTGTTGTGCATCCCGGCTCATATCGTTAGCCAAATCCTGCCCGTACGATGTCGCTATAATCCTGATATTCGGGTCGATACCAAACAGGAAAGGCGGTGCGTCCCTACTGACCAACTGGCTCTTACCGTGTCTCGGCGGCAATAAAATCATTAAAAACGGGTAATTAGGCGAGGTATGCCATAAATGTAGTTCGTGAGCTATCGCTTCGTGAAACCAAGTAGCTTGGAACTCGTTATCCGGCTCAACCTCTGGAAATACCGCCGCAGCGAACTCAAGCAAGCTCCCCGCCTGCCTGCGCCGGACAAGCTCCTCGGTAATACGTATCTCCTCGATTAAAGCGGATTTATCGCTCATTA
>SDBT01003479.1_pt1 | contig 27213 bp, 33 predicted proteins | sample 2277101 | NCBI WGS metagenome assembly SDBT01 (sample SAMN10404973, study PRJNA504765) | marine sediment metagenome | isolation source: marine sediment core GS10_PC15, 103 cmbsf | place: Arctic Ocean: Southern Knipovich Ridge | collected 2010 | reverse complement strand
GGACTAAAACAAATAAATCTTGAGGAATACCTGCAGCTAATAATTCACGACCCATTTCAGCACTTAAATGCTCTAGGTCATATAATCCAGGTTCTACGGTTATAGTTACATTTAAAGTTAATATTCCATCAAAATATTCAACATCCAATTGATCATTAATATTCAATTCAATATTAAATATATTCCACCAAGCAGTGGCGTTTTGAACTGTTATATAGCAGTTTTTAGCCATTCTAGGCACAACCAGTGGTCTATCTAATAATACTTCAAAACTAGATCCGTCAGGGCTGATATTCTGAGCTCCAGAAGATGCTGAAGAACTAAATATAAAAGGTAGTTTGTATTCAATATATTCTGACATAATTTATGTATATAATAATAATTTTAATTCTTCATCAATTAAATATTTTACTTCATCATATAATTTATCATCATTTGTTATTTCTGATAATTCATCTTTATGTTTTTCCATAACATTTTTAGAAGCTTTAGCAATTATTTCCGATAATTCATTACTATCAATTTTTTGTTCTGATAATTGATCAACTAATTCTTCTAATTTAGATTCTTCTAATTCTTCTAATTTATTTAATTCTGGTAATTCTTCCTGTTTTAAATTGTTCTCTCTTTTTTTATTATCTTTTTCTTTATCAACCACTAATGGTATTACTTTCTTTTTAATTACTTCTTCTCTTGGTTTAATAACTCCTTTTTTAATTAACTGATTATAAACTCTACCACCAATAACTATTGATCTGCGAGTTAGAGGATTCATTATATATATCTCATCTTGTTGTTCTCTCGACAGCATTATATATTGTAATAATAATAAAATAATTAATTAATTTATTTATTTATTTTCTGATGATATATATACGATGTATGCTAACGGCAAAATATATAAATTAATAGATGATATGAATAAATTATTATATATTGGTTCAACTTGTAAAACTTTAAATAAAAGAGAGATTACTCATAATGCTAATTATAATTATGGAACCAATATGTTATTATATAAAGAACTTAAAAAATTAAAAAAAAATATTAGAGATAATTGTAAAATAGAGTTAATTGAAAAATGCCCCTGTGAAAATAAATATGATTTATTAAAAAAAGAAAGGTATTATATAGAGAAATTCAAACCAATATATAATAAAAACATTCCTACTAGAACTAATAAAGAATGGGAAAAAGATAATAGAGATAAAAGGAGAATATATCAACGAGAATGGGAAAGAGCGAATAAGGTAAAAAGGAATGCATATAAACGAGAGTTGCGAAGAAAAAAAAAAGGATTAATATAGATGTCTAAGAAATCTAAAAAATCTAAAGTGAATTTAAAAAAAGAAACAAATTATCCTGATGAGCTAATACATATTCCAAACCCTGAGAAAACTTTTCATGAAAGCTGGTTTGATAAAAGAAATAAATTAAATTTTCCTCATCCGTATCGCATGCTGCTACTTGGCGGCGTGAATATGGGTAAAACCAATATTATTAAGAATATTGTAATACGCGCAAATCCTAAATTCAAAGAGATATTTCTATATCATTGCGGTGGAGGATATGTTAAAGAATATGACGATATTGATTTTACTTCAATTGATGAAATACCTGAACCTCATTCAGAGCTTTTTGATCCTAAAATTAAAAAATTATTAATTATTGAAGATAAAGAATATAAATATATGAATAAAGAAGAATTAAAGCGATTAGATCGGGCATTTGGCTATGTTTCAACTCATAGGAACTTAAGTGTAATAGCAACTGGCCAAGATTTCTTTAACTTGCCAATTCCAATTCGTAGAATGTCAAATGTATTTGTATTATGGAAAACAAAAGATACAGATAGTTTAAAAACTATTGGAAGAAGAGTTGGATTAAAAAAAGAAGAAATACAAGATTTAATGATAAATTATTTAAAAGAACCTAGAGATAGTTTATGGTTAGATAATACATTTAATTCTCCTTATAAAGTTAGAATAAATGGATTTAAGATTATAAATTTAAAAAATGAAAAATAAAAATTTAATATAATATAATATAATATGGCGAAAATATTTGAAAACTTTGATTTTATAAGATACAAGCAAAGCTTTGATTATAGTAAAGTCCCAGTAATAAGAAATAATCATACATTAGTTTTAGAACCTCAACTAAATCCAAATAATTGGATTGATGAATTACGTATAGCGAATTTTGCGAAGAATCCACCAAGACCTAAACAAGTTCCAGAAGTTGATCTTGTGGAATTAGAAAGATTGAGACAATATGGTGAAAAGGTAGATTGGGGAGCATCAAAAATATTTGAAGTATTTAAAGAAAAAGTATATAAAATTCCAGTATTTGATAGACACGGAGCACCAAAACGAGATCCAGATAGTGGAGCTGTTATTTTTAGAAATTGGACATTTACAGAAATGATTAATGATCCTAATGCTATTGCTTTTAGAGCAACTGAATTAGTAAGAAATATGACTGGAAATCCAATGCCTGCTCATTTAAGGGTAGCACCAATTCCAGGATTAGCTTTAGCTGGAGGTCCACAGATTCAACCAATTGTTGGTGGAATACAACCACAAAATATTGTAGAAGCAAATTTATTAAGATTACAAATGGCAAGATTTTTACAACAAGCTAATTTACCACCTCTTACATTAGGAAGAGTAGGTAGAGCTTCAGATGCTTTATCAGATGCTATGGATATAGATGATGATGCTTTTGCTAATTTTCCATCTTTTCCAGGGCAACAACAAGGAACAATAGATCAACCTTTGCTCGATATTGATATTGAAACTCAATTATGGAATACTCAATCTTTTAATAGTAAAATTAATGTTATGTTATCACATACAACAAATCAAGGAAGAGATTATTACGGATTAGATAGAATGTTCAATATTGATTCAGGTAATATTACACCAGGAGAGATAGGAAAAAATGATAAATTATTGTCTCATATTGTTAAAAAATTATATGATGGTGAATTAGAAGCGAGAGCAATATTTGAAAGAAGATTTGATTATCTTTCTGATAAAACAATAATTAGAAATTTATCAATAGATTTAAATGTATTAATATTTAGTGCTCAACAAATGAAATATGAAATACAAAAGAAAAAACGAGAAATGGGAATGATGGATGCTCAAGAATTAAGATTCTCGCAAATACGACAACTTAGTGATAGTGACAGACAAATAATAGAAAAGCAAAAGAAAGACAAAAGAGATCAAATACAATCACAATTTATATCTGAAGAGGAGCAAAAGCACAAAGATGATGTTAAACCACATTCTACTATAGAACTATTTAAAGGTGGAGAAAGTATTTCTCAAGAGTTGGCAAAATTATTTGGTTCAGCACCAAAGAAAATTGATTCTATGTGGTATTTAACAAATATTCAACAAAAAGATAAAGAAGACTTATTTGAAAGTTTTTTAAAGCAAAATATTTTAACCTCAGATGTTAATAAAGGATTTATAGGCGGTGAATTTCCAGGTATATTTGATATTCTGGAAGATATAGAAAATGGTGATGCTCATATACTTAGAAAAGAGACTAATACATATGTATATGTATCGGAATAATAACCCACCTAAGAGCGACTTAAAGTTATTTATATATATTATTTTTTTTTAAATAGTGCGTTCTTAGATGGGTAGCAAAAAAAAAACTATGTATAGATACTTAAAAGATCTGGATCACATTTTGGACGTTTTTTTTCATAAAGTTTATTAATATGTTCATCTACATTCCAATAACTGTAAAATGTATTACACCATAATAATCTCCATTCTGTAGCCTTTAATAAGTCTTTTAATACTTTTTTACTTAGCATCTATATTTCAACAAATATAAAAATAAATAAAATAATAATATATAATAATTTTTTTTTTAAGATTTATATAATAACATGAGTTTTATCATATCCAAACTGGACGTTAAGAATTTAAAAACAAGTATTATCTACGCATCTGATAATGAAGATGATTGTAAAGCAAAATTATTAGACTTAATTCAAGATAATGAGAATATTAATAAAATTATAGAAAATGATTATATTAAATCATTTTGCTTAAATAAAGGTTTTTTATATAATACAAAGTCAATTAATAATATATATCAAATATTAAAACTTCCAGATAATGAAGATGATTAACATAATATTTTAATTTATGTTAAAGAGAAAATGATATATATATAAATTAAGATGAATAATTTAATTATAATCTTAAATGAAGGATGTAATTTTTATGATGATATTTCAAAGATTATTATAGAATATAAGCAATGTTTTGAAACTTATGATAAATATAATGAAGTTAAAAAATCATTGAGAAGTAGAGTTTTTAATTATAGTTTATGTGATTTTAGTTATAATAAATTTATAACTCGTGAAATAAGTTATGATTTAGTTACGTTATTTCTTAATGAAATTATATATGATGATGAATTACATTATCATTATAATATAAGTGAAATAGTACTTGAAACATTAAGAGGATCAAATATATTAAAAGAAATAATAAAACCTCGCACATTGAGATTTAAGAAAATTGAATATTATTACGCTATAAAAGAAGTAAATTTCTATTATATAATGAATATATATTTATGTGAAGTATTGCAAAAGCCAAAAGGTGAATATCTATATAAAAAAATGTTAAATGAAGTTCAAACTGAAATAAATAATTTAGACTTAAATTTAGTATAATTAATTTTTTTTTCATCATATAATATTTTAATTTATGTTAAAGAAATAATAATAATATATTATAAAATAAGATGAATAATTTAATTGACACAAATGATATTAAAACTAAACATCCATTAGCGTTATGTATGTTAAATCATTTTACATATGAAATGGATAATTATGGCGATGAATATAAATATTTACATTGTACTTTTAGAAGTTTTTTTAATTTCATTGATAGTAATAATTTCTTTAATTATTATATAAAAAGGCGTTTAACTAATATGACTAATTTGGATTTATGTTTATCTGGATATAATAGAAAGGATAATAAAGAAAAATTATATCCAGATGTAAAAAATGTAATTAAAAAATATATAATAGAATTAAATTATACTGAGAAAATGAATGTATTTTTAAAAGGTTTAAAGACTTTATGTTTTAATCGTAATTATATATGTGACCAAGAATCGACATTATATTATAAAACAGTAATTATACCATATAAATTTAAATATAATGGATTTGGTCATTCTTTAACAATTTGTGATATTTGCGGAAATTGTCGTCGTGATATAAGAGATGAATATAATAAAATAATATATAATTGCTCAGACGAAATTATGTGCACATGTTATAATGATATTAATGTACCTCAATTAACTTTAGATTAATTAATTTTTTTTTGATAATATAATATTTTAATTTATGTTAAAGGAATACCAATATATATGGTAACCAAGAATGAGTGTAGTTTCATTAAAACCATATAAGCGATATAATATTAAAAATAGAGAAGCAATTAATAAAAAAAATTTAGAATATTATTATAAAAATAAAGATAAATTCAATAATATAGAAATGAAAACATAAAGAAAAAAATATTATAGTGATAGAAAAAAGAAATATAAACAATATCATAGAGATTATTATAGAAGGAAATATGGGATTAATGGAGGTAAACCATATAAAAAGAAAGGAAAAACCCAAAAATATAATAAAGAATATTATGAGAAAAATAAAGAAAAGATAAAAGCACAAGCTAAAATTAATTATCAAAAAAGAAAATTAAAATTTAGCATCACATAATATTTTAATTTATGTTAAAGAAAAAATAATATATATATATAAAATAAGATGAATAAAATTATTAATTTAAAAGAAGAAATGAAAGGATTACCTGTAGAATTAGTTGCTATTATAGCAAATTATGTAATACAATTACATACATCAGAAATACAAAAAGTAACACAAAATATTAAAGAGTTGACAATAAAAACAAATATACAAATGGAAAATTGCCTTTGGAGTCCAAAATTTACTGATGTAATGGTTAGATGGGCGGATTTTGTTGATCCATTAGGTTCTTATTCATGTTGGCCTGGTGCTTATCCACCTGAATAATTATTATTATTTTTTTTTCTTTTACTGTCACATAATATTTTAATTTGTGTTAAAGAAAAAATTATATATATTATAATAAGATGAAAAAAATAACAAATCGAATTAATATAGATATGAAAGTAATAAATAATAAAACAAATAATAAAGATATACATATATATACTAATTTTGAAGATAGATGGAAGAACAAATCTATTAAATCTAATGAAGATCTAAATCACGATTTAGTAGATCATTATTCTCATATGTATAAATATAAAAAAAGTTTATCAAATATTACTTTCGAAATTATAAATGAAAATTGCTTAGATTACTTAATAAATAATTTTTGGAAGATATATGATAAAAAAGATAAAAATAATATTCAATTTCATAATTATAATTATAATAAATTAAGATTATTAAAAATACTGAATAATAAAGGAATATATCCCAGTTATTATAAACAGAATGATATCAAATGTAGACAATATATAATTAATAATATAGGGATTCAATCATTTGAAAGAAATATTAGAGGAGCATTATGTAAAGATTTATATATTGATATAGATTTAAAAAATTGTCATCCCAATATTTTATATAAAATATGTTTAGATTATAAGCTTGAATGTCCTAAATTAAAATTATACATAGAAAATTCAAATCAATATAGAAATGAATTGATAAGTATTAATGAAAATAAAGATAAGAATTTATCAAAATTAGCATTCATAAAAATATTATGTGGCATGAAATTAGGAAATATTAAATTAAATAAAACTCAATTTTTAAAAGATTTTTATAATGAGTTTCAAGATCTAACAACTAAATTAACAGCTACTGAAATTTATAAACAAGCATTAAAAGATAGATTAGAACAAAATAAGAAATATAAAATGAATGGATTTATAAAAGTTAAAACTGTTATTTCTGATATGTGTAGAAGAATTGAGAATAATATATTAGAAAGTTGTAAAACATATTTAACTAGAAATAAAATAATAGATTCTAAAAATCCAGTATATATATTAATGTATGATGGAATTATGGTTTTAAAAAATCCAAATTTAAATATGGAAGAATTAAATAATTATATTCAAAAGAAATATAAATATAAATATTTTAAATTTATTAAGAAAGAGATAAATACTAATATTAAAAATATACCAAAATTTAATGAAGATTTATTAGAAAAAATTAAAGATTTAAAAATATTAAATAAAATAGGATTTTTTAGAACTCAACGAAGTATATTAAAATCAGCAATTGAACCTAAAAAGAATATAAATACTAATAATATAATCAAAGCAGATAAAATAATAAATCAAAAATATATAGAATGTGTAGATGATTTTGAGAATAATGATACTATATTTATAAAATCAAATATGGGAACTGGAAAAACTGTTAATGTATATAAATTTATAAGAGATCATCCAAATAAAAAAATATTAATTACAACTTTTAGGAGAAGTTTAGGAAGTAAATATTATAAAGATTTAAAAAAGGATGGATTTAAATATTATGAAAATTTAGATTCACATCAAACAAATGCAGAAGATTGCCCAAAAGTTATAGTTCAAATAAATTCATTATATCATTTTAATGGAAAATATGATTATGTAATATTGGATGAATTTTCATATACTTATAATATGATATTTAGTTTTTGTGATAATAAAGATAATGTTTTTAATGCGTTAAATAGTTTTATTAAACATAGCGAAAAGGTTATAATATTAGATGCTTTACTTAAAAATAATAATATAACCTATATTAATTATTATAGAGAAAATAAAAAATCATTAATTATACATAATAAATATGAGATTAAGAAATTAGTAAAATTATATGAAAAAGATGCGTTGACTTCTAAATTAATAAAATCATTTAAAAATTATGATAAATCAAAAAAAGTAGTTATCGCTTCTAATTCTAAAACTTGGATAGATAAAAAAATAATTCCAATGATGGAGGAGTATAAAATAGATAATTATATTTATATTTGTAAAGATACAATAGATGATTTAAATATTGGAGAAATAAAATGGGAAGATTATGATTATATATTATATACTCCTACCATAACTTGTGGAGTTTCAATTGAAATTCCAATCGATGATATGTATTGTTATTTCACGAGTAGAAGTTGCCCAGCTGATATATGTTATCAAATGATGGGAAGAGTTAGAAATTTAAAAAATAATATTTATCATATTACAATATCACAAACTAATTCAATGAAATATCCTATATTAAAAAAAGATATTATTAAATATTTGAATGAGTATAGAAATTTAGGATATAAATGTTTAAATTATTTATTTCCACAAAATAATAATAATAAAAATAAAAACTTCATAGATAAACAAAAATTAATATATGATAATTATAATTCTAAATATAAAGAAGATAATACATTTAATGGATTAATTCAACATATTATTAATGTTAATAGATCTAAAAATGATTTATTATCAGAATTTGATAATTTAGTTACTTCAATAGGTTATAAAATACAACCAGTTATACAAAGTCACGAAAAGATTGAATCAATATGTAAAGAGAAAATAAAAAATAAAGCAATATATAATGCGTATAATGATAATTTATTAAATGTTCAATTAGAGGATTATCAAGATGCGGAATTAATAGAAACTGAAAAAGAATATAACGAGTTAAATAATAAATTAAGAAAAACAAAATTAGATAAAATAAAACTAAATACATATAATATTAATTCTGTATGTGATAAACCAGTAAATGGAATGAATAAAAAAGAATTAAAATATATTATAGAAAATTATAAAGGTATATTTTTTAAGAAATTTATATTAGATAATTTAAATGGTAAAGATCTTAAACAATATTTAAATAATAAAATATTAGATTTACAATTTGACACAAATAGAAATTTAGAATTAAATACAATTGAAATTAAAAAAAGAGATGATTTACAAACTATTAATCAAAGAAAAAGAGATTTCTATATAAAAACATTAACAGCTTGTGAAGTAGCCGAAATATTAAATGGTGGATGTGATTTAGGAGAGAATATATATCATAAAGAAATAGACATTTCAGAAAATATATATGAAGTATTTAGTAATTATGTAAATGAAAATATAAAAATAATTACATTACTATTTGATAAAAAAGAAATATCAATTAAAAATTATAAAGAAAAAAAGAAATTTAATGATTATAAAATTCTAAATAGTTTATTAAGATATGTAGGACTTAAAGTTTATAATGTTAGAGTCACTAAAAAAGGCGAAAGAATAAGGAAACCTTTTCTTAAATATATTTATATTCTTAACCCATCTTAGAGCGACTTAAATATATTTATATATAATTTTTTTTTTTGAAATAGTGCGTTTTTAGGTGGGTTGTAAATTAATATTAAATATTAAATGATGTATTGATATAATATGAAATTTCTAAACGATATAAAAAAATTAAACAAATCAGAATATGAATATAATAGTAATAGAATAGAATTTAAAATAATCTATAAAATGCCAAAAGAGCGAATAAGACATTTATATTTTAGCTTTTGTTCTAAATGTGGAAATTATTCTCCTTTATGTTTTGCTAAATGTTATAAATGTAATGGATATCCAAATAAAAGATTTGAATGTTTAGACTGTGATGGTTATACAACTAATAAATATTGTAAATGCGAAGATAATAAAGATAAACTAAAATATTTAAATATGTAAAATTATCTAAGTTAAATAATTTTCAGGATGAAATAAATAATGATCAGCTTCATCTTCAGTATTATATTTATGATTATAAATAGAAGTGCCATAATAACAATGATTACAAACTATTAATCTATTATATAGAACTCGCCTAGATTTTCCATAATTGGTATCTATAGTATCTCCACATATAATACATTCTTGACGAAATATATTTAATAAATTAGTTGAATTATCATGTCCCCAAATTAAATATCTACGAAAATTATCACGCTCTTCTGGATAATTTATATGCTCACATATTTTACAATTCTTAAAATTATTATAAGAAACTCTTTTACATATAATAAAATTATGTATCCGTTCTTTAAAATAAATAGTCCATTCATCAATCAATTCTTCTAATTCATTCATTAATAATCCATATCTAATATGTTGTTCATAATCTAAAATTAAATTATTCAAATCATAAGGTAAAATATTTGTCATTATATTATGTATATTAATCTTTAGTTCTCATATAAGTTTTTACATGAGTTCCTACACTGTGGGATTGTAAATATGCTTTCTCTTTTATTTTTTTCATAAAAGTTGGATCAATGTCTTCACAGGCATCCAGTCTTCTCAGTTTTTGAATATTAACATTAAATTCATAATGTTTTTTAAATATCTTCTTTATATATATAGAAAATGCCTTCTGTGAATTATTCATTTTATTTAGTGTTTTATCACTTGATATACTCTCTCTATATAATCGATTATTATTCAATTTCACTTTCTTTAAGTGTTTTAAAAAAGCTTTATGGTTTGAAATATTTAATCTAACTTCTCTACGAGTTTTATAAGCTGGGAAAAATATAATATTATTTTTCAAATTAATATAAGGATATTCTTCATTTGGTTTTTTCTTATTATATATTCTCAAAAATCTAGTATCACCACGACGAGCCAATATATTTGTATAAATATACAATGTTATTAAATCTACCAAAGGCAAATCGCTTTTTGATTTATTCATTTCTTCTTTTATTAATTTCGATATGTGTTTATATTTTAAGATATCTTCTTTTGAGCAATCATTTTTATTACCAGAGCTTTTTATATCATCAATTAATTTATCCAGATAATCAGATATTTTATCAGACTTCTTATCTTCACTGAAAATTTTCTTATACAATGAATAAATTAACATTAACCAATTTCTAAGTTTAGGTTTGGATATATTTTTTTTCTCTAATATATTTTTTACTTTTATCAAATCATATAATTTATAATTACCTAATTCCTTTGATAAAGAATTAAAGGTAGATTTATATTGCCGAAAACTAGTTTGTTTTATTTTACCAGTGTTTAAGATATCAATATCAATGTCTTTAATTAATAGTTTTTTTGACATGTTATATTTATACCTAAATATTTTTAAAATAATATTTATAGAAACTATCAGAATTTAAAATAACATCATAATCTCTTACAAACATATCCATAATAATTTTAATGGTAGATAACCATTTATTATATTCTTTAATTTGAGATTGAATTAAGATTGAAGTTTCCGTCATTATATAATAACAAAAAAATTAATTTATATATAATGAATAATATTATCAAAACTAAATTTCTTAATGATTATAATCCTATAAAAAATTTAATACTAAAAAATATCCAATATATTGAAGGAATATATAATATAATTATTTTATATTGTTGCGAATATTCATTTAAAAAACAAATATTTTATTATACTTACATGAATTTAATAAATGAAAAAATAAAACATACATTGGAAATTTATTATACATATAGTAAACAAAGACGTATTCTTATAAATCCATTACCAAATCAAAATATATATGAAAATTGGATAACTCATTATTATTTAAAGAAAAGATTAAATAAAAATTTAGGAATATTTTTAGAATATACACAAAATTATTCTTTAAATGGAATATGTTACTCAATCGATTATGATGAACATGATAATAATATAAATATAGATTGTAAATGTTGTAAAAGATCAATATGTAATATTAATTTCAGAGAAATTTTAAAGTTAAGTGAAAATAAATTTAAAGATAAAAGTAAAATACATAAATCAGATTTCAATATACAAGAAATTAAAAATCATTTATATACAAATAAACATTTTGTTATCTTTTTTAAGAATAAAAATATATTTAAATTAATAAAGTAATATAATGTTATTGTTTGCAACTTTAATAATAATTGGAATATCATTTATATTTTCTATCACTGTAACAATTGCTCTTGGTGTAAGTTTATTGTATGGATATTTAAGTGAGAATTAACATTAAGGAAAATTTTGCCATATTACATTAAAAGTATTCATAAATTTTGTTATTTCTCCTACATTCATTTGAGATGTTATTTCCATTTTACCTTTTTTAAGATCTTTATATATATTTAAAAAACGTTTTTTAAAAACTTTAGAGATCCAATATTCACATAATAATATTATACAATCATAAATATAAAAAGCACGATCCATATGATTTGATCCACAATACTGATTATGCCAAAGAGAAATTGAATAAACTTTATATATATCATCATATCTTGTGATGATATTATCATATGTTATTTTTTTAAAAAAGTAACCATAAAGATCCCAATCGTTAACTTCTTGTTTTATTTTTAATTTTTTTAATATGAAAAGTATATTATTTTTAAACATATCATTATTAAATTTTCTATATATAATTAAATCATTTAATTCTATTTTAATATCTGAATTTATGCGTGAATTCATAATATCTAATATTCTATTTAAATCATCTAATACTTCAATTTGCCTTACGTAAACTAATATCATTTTTAATATTGGGATTGGTGCGAAATGCCAATTAATATTAACACTTTCATTATATATGTTTAATTGTTTTATTCTTTCCAAATTTTCTCTTTCTTTAATTTCCAATAACCATTTTCCTCTAAAATCATCCATTGTATTATGAAAATTATCGTGTGTAATCATATTTATATAATTATTATTTATGTTTGTTTATTTAAACGATATTCAAAAATTTTATAATTTAATGAAAAAATAAACATAAATTGTTTTACAATTTTTCTACTATATTTGTCTTCTAAATCATCTGTTATTTTTGAAAATTTTTCTTTATTATCCACTCTTTTTGACAATTCATCCAATATTATTATATAATCTTTAAAGAATTTATCAACTTCTTCATCAACATATCCGTCAATTTCAAAATAACACTTCATTTTGATATATATAATGTAATATATTTATATTTATAAACACTTTGCTAAGAAAGATTCAAAACCAGGGACAATATATCTAATCTTTTTTATTTCTAAATTATTAAACTCAGTTATATTTAATTTATTTAATAATTCATCAATATTATTAGGTGTAATTTCTTTTTCTTTAATAAATTCTTTAAATTTTTTAGTTATAAAGTTTAATTTTTTATCATAAATATATTTCGTAAGTTCTAATAAATCCTTTGAAATACAATATAAACTTATAAGAGCAGATACATCACCATAATTAGGCACATCTATTGACATAAAAGGAATTGAGTTTGTCCCCTCTTCTAACTCATATAATATATATCCATACTCTTCATTTTCATATTCTTTTTTATTACTTGAATACGTAATATTTTTATCACAATCAATATCACTAATTTCCGTCATTGTTATATATATTATAGTATATGTAATACTTTAATAGTATAAAAGCGCTTTTATACCACATTAATAACACAAATAGGGTATAAAAGGCTTTATATTAATATTATAGATGAATTCTAGTGAATGAAATTATTCTACTTTGTAATCCAAACCTATGTATGTAATTGGGAGTGTTATTTAACCTAGTGAGTAAGATTATTTTCATTTCTTTAAGATCATACCAAGGTTCCTCAGGCAATACATCTTTTAAATAATCACCAAACACGTGGTGAATATGATTTGCTGAATTTAAATGTCTATGTGAGGTTGGATGAATTGTTATCTTATCACAATGAAAACAATAATAAAATATAACATTAAAATTAAGTTGATTAATACATTCAAATTCATATAAGTAATTCATTTTAAATTCATAATTACTTTTAACATCAAAAGCATATCCAAATATGATATTAATAAGATCATTATATAATCCTTTTCTTTCTAAGATTTTACCTATTAAGAATTTATTCATTATACTGTAGCAAAAAAAATAAGATGAAAAAACTAACGACAATCAAATTAATAGTAGATATGAATAATAAGTTTATTATTAAAATAATAATATTATATCTTTAATATGAAATAAATCATAGAACTTCATAATTTTGAATTGCTAATTTTTTGGGTTTATTACATACAAATATATTGATATATTTATCTTGATATTTCCTTATCTCGATTTTAAATTTATACAATGTGTGAGATTCAAGATCTCGCGAATCATTATATATACACGTTAAATAATAAATATTCTTACCGTCTTTCTGATATTTAAAGATAGGATTAAAATCATAAGATCCATCTATAATTTTAAATTTACTTTCAATCAATTTATAAGTATCTTCATTATTATCCGGGCTTACAATAAATAAACATTTTTTACTTTTATTCAATTTATAAAATTTACAAATAATTTCCATATACAATTATACTATATATATATATATATTTTTTTAATTAATTAATTTTTTTTTTGATAAATACATATTATAATTATTTGATGATTTATCTTTTATTTTACTAACATACATTGGATCAATATCTTTAAAAACATTATAATTGACTTCGTGATGAATTCCTCTTTGATATCTTTCCACAATTTTAACTATATCGGGATGTTGCTTTCTTAGACTTTCTGCTTTTAATTTTAAAGATTCATATTGACCTTGTTTATATAATAAATCAGTATTACCTCCTTTATCTCTTAGAGTTGCAGTTTTATCACAAGCAATAGCATTAAATAAACAAGTTGAATATCCTTTTTTTAACACTCTTATACTTAAATCTGTATCTTCATTATATTTTCCTCGCCATCTTTCTTTTAATATTTTATCTAGACTATGATCTATCAATATACAGGAATATATACGAGTATTAAATACTAAAGGATATCTACTTGATCTAGCAATAACAAATGATTGATAATTCATTCCTGATAATTTAATATTTTTAAATCTACTTACATAATCTTCTATTATTTTAAATACAACTCCACTATTTATTTTCCATAATGTATTTTTATTAAATCTATAAAAATTATTAAGATTATCATCTAAAATCCAATGTTTTTTATAACCTTTACTTACTGCGTGTTGCCATACAAAATTCCTTGCTGGGATGCTTCCCTTATTTAAATTGAGATATTTATTCGGTAATAATAATATATTTTTTTTATTTATTACTTCTGCATATTTAGCATACTCAGAAGGTTCAATGACAATTTTATAAGGACAATTCATACTTTCTAATGCTTTGACAGTTTTTCTTTTTTCCCATCTACCTTTACTAACAATGTATATAGGATATTTAGGATTTATTTTATATTTTATTTTATATTCATAGATTTTAGTTTTATTCACTAAATCTTTAGGATAATAAAAATATCTAGCTTTATCTGATATTTTTTTATCTATTCTTTTTAAAAAATGTTTTTTATCTCTTTTAGTTGAAAATAATATATATGCGAAAGGTAAATACATTTTTTTATCTAATTTATATTCAGGCATTAAATACCAATAATAATTTTCAGTAATATTTGATATAATTTTACCTTTTAAAATTTTAAAATTATTAAACATATTTTTAATTTTCTTATAATTACCAGTAAAATGAATAATAATATATTTCTTATTTTTTATCAATTTCAAAATTTTATTATCTGAGTATCCTATATTATTGGGATTATATACATTCATATTATTTAAAGTTGCAGACATTTGTATATTTATACATTTAAATTTGATTTCAAAATTCCTGCCCACCTAAGAACGCACTATTTCAAAAAAGGATTATATATATAAATTTATTTAAGTCGCTCCTAGGTGGGTATTCAACTTTTTTTAATATATTAATAAATTCAATTTTGTCTTGGTCTAAATGGTGTTAATTTACCTATATTCATCTTATACATCTTTAATCCAAGCTCATGTCGCTTCTTAGATATTATTTTTTTTCCTTTACCTTTCATTAAATCATCCTTATATAATCCACCAGAAGTAATCCCATGTGGCATATTTGGACAATAAACTTGTGCTTTTGTTCCTATAATTTTACCTTTCTTTCTTCTGTATTTTTTTCCATACATATCATGCTTACCTCCTGCTAAAGATACTCCTGATCCTGTTAAGGCAAGTTTAACTCCCTTTGCTGCTAACTTAGCCGTAAAAGCTGGATTCTCTAAAGCATAATTATATAACGCATAAGCTGTTCCTGCGGCCGTAGTGCCTATTAATCCTGCTGCTGCTACTAATTTTGATATTGTTCCTGAACCGCTTTGATAACCTTTTCCTTTTTTTGCTAATAATCCTATTTTCTTTGCTAATGCTGGTTGTGCTTCTATAAATTTCATTAATTTTAAAGGTAATCTTCCACCATCTTGACCAGCAATAGCTAATCCTGATCCATAACCTGATCCATGACCTCCTCCATGATCTCCTCCACTCATATATTTAGAAACTGCCTTTGCTGCATCTATTATTAATTCTGGATGATTTTTTAAATAATTAAATAAGGCCATACCTATCACACCAACTAATGCCTTTGTTATGTTACCTACTTTTGATAATACACCACTACCTTTTAACTTTTTTGCTTCTGCTATAATCATTTTAGCTTTTCCTGGATTTTTCATAATATAATTCATATATTTCTTTGGTAACCCTGAACCTGATAAAGTTACTCCTCTACCTGATGTTTCCAATAACAAACCTGCTGATTTAAGTCCTAATGAAGCAGCTGCTGCAGCAGGCACAGAAATAAGATCCACACCCGGAATAAAGGCACTGGCTGCTCCTGCAATCCCAACTCCACCTGCTAAAATAGACATTAGGTGATGAGGTTTAAAGCTTTTTTTACCATTTGCCCAATCTAATAATTCCTTTCCAGCTTTTTTACCAACCTTTTTACCAACTTTCAAAACTGCTCGTCCTGTTTTAGTTTTCTTAATTTCGTGTTCTGCTTTCTTAGCAACGTGTATAGCTGTTTTCCCAATTTTTTTTGCTGCATGTTTAATAGAACTAAAAATACCTTCACCTTGTTGAGCATTTTTCATAATTGCCTGAGCTAAGGTTTTTTTAAATGCTTCTTTTTTTTGTTTCCAATCTTTACCTAAAATATCTTTTATATGTATTTTTATATTTTGATGTTTATGTAAAAAATCTTTAACGTGTTGATTTGATATTATACCTTGTCCGGATAATTTTAAGCCTTCCCCTTTTTTAATAATATGATGTGGATTTGCTTTTAAAAATTTTTTTAAATGTTTAGCCATAATTTTATCAACATGAGCTAACGTACCACTACCATATTGACCTTTACCTTTTTTACGTTTATCAGCATATATTAAAGCACTACCGATACCCGCAAAGATGGCACTACCAATTCCTTGTTCTAAATTACCTTCATTAATAGCTCCCGCACCCGTAACGGTCCCTATACCCAATAATGTGGCTCCAACGCCTGTTTTCCAACCTTGAGCAATTTGAGAATAATTCATTATTTATAGTATGTATATATAAGACAAAAAAATTAATTAATTAATTAAAGAATTCGTTTAAATCATTTTCTATTTCTTTATTATATTCTCTAATAATCCATAATAAATTTTGAGAATGTAAAGTGTCATAAATACAAACACCACCTAATGCAATTAATATAAATAAACTTATTAATTCAAGTATCATTATATATATTATTATTTGTATATATTTATTTGGGTTTTAGTATTTCACCTTCTGATTTATCACCGATCTCCATTTTAATTTTACATCTTGATTTTTCTTTTAAATACTTTCCTAACTCTATAAGTAAATTAGTTCCTATTGTTCCCAAAACAGATATTAATACTGCTTCCCAAATCATTGTATATTAATTCAATGATCTTTATTTAAAATAACCGTTCATATTAATTGAACAGCGACAATTTCCAGAAGCAGAAGACTTCATACCAAGGAACCTAATATCCACCCCAGCTGAAGATAGACCACCAGAAATCATTAATGCGTCCACTTCAAGTGATTTAAGTTCTAATTGAAGAAAACCCTCATTCGTTCCATTTAAAGCAAATGTTTGAAAGGTACTCCATATACTTTCATCACTCGCTTTTACTTGGATACAGATGAATAAATCGGCAGTAGAACTTGAAAACATATTAATATTTAAGTATGTTGGAATAACTGTTTTAATTTCAGGCGTAAAAATTCTAGGTGATGCTGATAAATTATTGCCTGTGTTGATTTGTTCGTAAACATCAGTTGTGCTTGAGCCACTTGTGATATATATAGCTATTCTACCAGCATTCTCGTTGCTACTGCCTGCTGTCAAAACTTGAGCTTGAATGAATCTAACAATATTGGGACTCACTCCTGTGACGAGCACAGGAGTTGTTCCATTCATTATTACATCTTCGGTACTTTTAGTTCCAATTGAGTCTTGATATAAAATTTGAATCGTTCTAGCACCTGTTCCAGCGGAAGTATCAGCTGTACTTGAACTTACAACATCAAATGTTGTAATACCAACAGGATAAGAAGGAATCGCAAGTAATTGCCCTGCTGTAGCAAACCCATCGCTTAGCTCAGTCATCGTCGTATCTGGTATATTATTGTTAAACCCCCTTAAATTAAAATTACTAACTGTAGAAGTATTAATACCTATATTAGACCGTAATAAACTTTCAGTAGTTCCGTCTGTAGCTAAAACTGTTCTTATAGTCCCAGAATCAACATTTCCACTATTAACCGAAATAGCTACATCTGCTCCATCTACTCCTATTCGTTCAATATTTATATTTATAGGGTCGTTATCATTTGAAATAGTGACTCTCTGACATCCAACTGAACTGACCCCATTATCAACTTCTAACGTATTTGTAACAATCGTAGATAAATTTATGGGAATCGGGTCATTATCATTTGAAATAGTGACTCTCTGACATCCTAATGAACTAGCACCATTATCAACTTCTACGGTGTCAGCTCCAATTATAGCTAACGTATTATTAGTATTAAAAACATCAACGTCAGTCTTACATATTATTATATCATCCGTACTGTTGGTAATTCTGATTGTATCACTTGTTCTGATTCCTGTTCCACTTTCTATAGCATTCCCTTTTAATTGAATTAAATTAATATCAACTGTATTTGTAATATTAGCAGAACAATCAACTAAATTGGTAATATTAGCAGAACAATCAACTAAATTGGTAATATTAGCAGAACAATCAACTAAATTGGTAATATTAGCAGAACAATCAACTAAATTTGTTATATTAGCATCAATATTACCTGATATATCTAATGTACCTTCTAATTTATTACATACATTTTTAAGTGTAGTTTCAGTTGCTGTATCTGTATTTGTTAAATCAGATTGTAAAAATCTATTATTTGTATTATTATTAGACATTATATTATATATATTAAATTAAAAATTATATCCATTTTAATCCAGCCCACCCATATTTGTTATATACCATTAAGGCACTAATACATCTTTGACCGCAATTTTCTTCTAATTTATCTTGTTCAGCATCATTTTCTGTCATTTTAATTATTCCATTTCCTGATTGAATTAATGCTGGAATTATTTTTGTAGTTTTTCTACCAAAACTATCGTATACATAACTTAAATTATTATGATCTTTTACCAATCCAACCCAATGTAATCCCATTTTAGAACTATCATCAAGATTTACTATAGCATATTCACCACCTTTCATTATTGGAATTTTATCACTTGGAAATGTTCCTATATATTTATTCCCAAATAATCCTTTTCCCATCTTATTTAATTGTAATGTATCAGTTTCTTTATTTCCATATTTATCTTCTATCTGTCTCAAATAATCATCATATAACTTTTCTGCTTTCTTTTTTGATATTTTTACCATTATATAATAAAAAATATTTTTGCTGCCCACCTAAGAACGCACTATTTCAAAAAAAATAATAATATATAAATCTATTTAAGTCGCTCCTAGGTGGGTTTCCATTTTATTTTAAAATATTTTATTATGATTTTGAAACTCCAATAACTTTACCTCCAGATACATTTAATGATAAATGACACCAATAATGATCAAATAATAATATTTGTGGATTTCTATTTATTGCTTCAGTTTCACCTTTAAATGCTTTCGAAAAATTAGAATAAACCATAACTTGATCTGATTTTTTATATCCTTCGCCCCATTTATAATGGAAATATATACCAGCATCTATCCATTCTTTCATTGTTTCATGCTTTCTTAAATTTTCATATGCTCCAGAATATTGTAAATTTTCATAATATCTTTGATGAAATTTATTAACTCCAGTATTTTGATTAACATCTAATCTAGGAATTGGATCAGGAAGCGTAATTCCGTCTTTTTGAATGTAATAACGCACTAAGTTTAATTCTTGTTCATCAACAATTTTGAATTTACTTCTACTTAGTCTAATATCGTCTCCAACCGCAGAATCTTGATAAGCTAAAGTCAAACTGTGATTATTTGGATGAACATTAAAAATCTTTGAAGTTAATGAATTTGTAGTTAAATTTTGAGAATTACATCTTATATCTGAATATGTATAACTTTTTGTTCCAGACGCTGATCCATAACCAACATAAACACATAAATACATATTAATTTCAGTTATATCCACTGAAAATTTTGTAGCATCTGCTACTTGAGTTAATAATCTAACTTCTCTATTTGTAATACCCTCCACTGCATGCTTTTGCCAAACTCCTTCTGTATGTGGTGTTAATTCTAATTTGTATGCTCCGCCCATTTTATCATCAATGTCAAAGAATCCTAATGGAGGTTTCCATATTATCTCGATATCATTTGCTTGTTCAGAATTACTATATAATCGTTCTGGATAATATTCATCATGTATTCTAATTTGAGCTACTAAATCCCCTGCTATTACAGCTGTTAATGCTGCTCCACTCACTATTAAAGTATCATTGCGTTTATTTATTGTCTCATAACCTGTTACTATTCTGTTGTTTTCAGCACCATCATTTATATAAATAAAATCACCAATCGCAAAATATTTAGACATATCTGGTATTTTATTACCAGCATTTTCTGTAAATATTAATCGATTTGTTGCTGTTATTTGAACTTGATTTGGTGTTGCTAAATCTAAAAAATCTAATGTTCTACCACTTCCAGCTGCTGCAGCTAATATAGCTCCTTTTCTCCATACAACATCTTTTTCTTTAAATCCATCACTTGAAACTTGTGCTAATCTATCAACTAAATCAATTTTTGAATAATTTACTGAACTCATCAATGCTTGTCTTTCATTCATATCTTTATATAAACGATTTTTTAATGAAGCACATTGAGCTACATAATCGTTCCATTGACTCACAATAACTCCATTAATTCGCATATCCATTTGCTGAAATATATTATCGGCACAGTACATATTTGGAGCAATACCGAAAGCTTTATCTAATCTGGTACCATCACCTTTAGTTATTTTCATTTTAATTTTAATATAACTTTTTGACGGATTCCAAGTAGAATTATCATCCATAGTCCATTTATAATTGATTTGCCCGCTCGCAAAATTACCTTGAATTGCCCGCTCTGGCTGTAGTTCTCTGAAGTATTTATATTTCATTTTAATATATTATATTAATAAAAAAAAATAATAATATTAACTTATTAATTTAATTTACCATAATATTTTTTTCAACTTTAGAAACTAAACCATTTTGTAAATGTAATTTGAATCCAGAATAGTAATGATCAAAAACTAATAATAAAAAGTTTTCTGGTTTTGCTTGTGAAAATGATTGTGATACATATAATCTATTTGAATTGGCATTTAACTTCTTTGGAAGTTTATAACTATAATATGGACCACGCTCAAACCATTCTTTTAATCCTTCTGGTTCATCTAAATAAATAGTTCCATTATAATTTAATTGTTCATAGTATTGCTGAGTGGTATAATCTTGATTCGCGCTATCCTCGTCAAATCTTTGATCTGGTAACGGAGTAGGCAAAGTTTCTCCATTTATACGTAATTGATACCTTTTAAGCTTCTTTTCAAAATCATTTAACATTCTAAATTTTGTTTTCGAAAATCTTGTATCATCTCCAGCATCTGGTTTCTGATAGGCGATCGTGAATGTATGGGAATTTTTATTAACCACAAATGATTTATTAATTAAAGACTCAGTTGTGATTGTTTGTGCTTGGCATCTCACTTCTGTAAAATCATAATCTTCCATTCCATTATGAGGACTTGCCACCATTCCTTTCCAAATATATAATTGTAAATTATCAATTGATAATGTATAATCTGCTAATGGGTCTTTATCTATTAAACTTTCAATCGCATACCGCTGATATTTTAAATTGGTATGTGGCGTTAATTCCAGTTTCCAATTTCCTGGTAAATACTCATCCAATGAAAATATTCCCATTTTTGGTTTAAAAATTAATTCATATCTTTTAACTCGTCTTGAATTATTTTTACGAATTCTTGCCCAATTAGCAGTTGCTACAAAACTATCTTTTGGAGGTGGAAATACTATAATATTAGTATTATCTGTGACTGTAATGACTTTATATTCTTCATTATTATTTTTATTTATTATTATATCTCCAACTTCTAATTCAGTTGCAAATAAAGTACCTAAAGCCCCTACTATAGCACCACCATCTTGATATCTTCTATAATGTCTAAATACTAAATGTGCTGCTCCAATAGCTGTGGATGCTGAATCCACGACCCCTTGTATACTTGAAATATTTGCTGTTAATACTGCTGCGAATGAATTAATTACAAAATGGCCAACAGAACCATCTGCATCCACATAACTAACAATATCTCCAATATTATAAATATCACTAATATCAACTAAATCCACACCAGCATTATCAATCCAAACAGCTGTATTAGCTGCTGCTACAATCTGAATTTCATCTAATGCATCTAAAACTCGCCCATTTCGTGCTTGAGCATTTAAATCTGCTATTGATAAAGCTACTGAGGGAGCTGTATAAGCTATAGTTGAAGCTTGAGCACCAGGATGAACTCTCTCAATTGTTTTGGTATCCATATCTTTTCCATTTGTTGAAACTTCATTAATTCTTTTATCAATATCTGCTTGTGCGAAATTAGTTCCAGATAAAAATTCTTTTCTCCTAGATTCTGGTAAAGAGTATCTTGATCGCAAGGCTGATACTTGTTGAACATAATCATCAATTTCTGATACTTTAACTCCATTACATTGCATATTCATTTGTTGCCAGAAACAATCACCTTGAAACATATTCGGAGCAATTCCGTCATCTAAATCCAATGGAGCTCCTCCAACCTTTGTTAAAATTACTCTCATTCTTAAATAGGACTTATAAGGGTTCCATCTTCCCATACTATCCATATTCATTTTAAAATTGATTTGCCCGCGTGAGAACCCGTCAGATGTGACATCCCGCTCAGGACTGATTTGAGTATAACTAGCATATTTTACTTTAACCATTTATATTATATATTTAATTAAAAAAAATTAATTGAAATATTAATTTAAACTTCATTGACAATGACAGAATTCAAACTTCCATTTTCATATTTTAATATACATACTTTATTAAAATGATTAAATAATAATAATCTCGGAGTTCCTGTTAAAGCACTAAATTGTGTTGAAACATAAACACGGGTCTCCCTATCCGTACCAGTTTTTGGCCAAGGAAAGTGTAAATAGATACCACGTTCTCGCCATTGTTCTAATGTTTCTATACTTGAATCATAATAAGAACCATTATATAAAACAGATCTTCCATATTGCTCAACTAATCTATCTGTATTAGTTGCTTCATCAAATAAAGGTCTAAAATCTGGTTGTGGCTTCTGAATCCCGCCATAACGGATATAGAAATTAGTTAAATTTAATTCCTCTTCATTTTGAATTTTAAATTTTGATTGTGAAAATAATGTATTTGTTTCTGCTGATTCGTCCTGAAATGCTATTGTAATTGCATGGGTTGCTGGTGAAATATCTAATGCGAATTGAGTTCTTGTGTTAACTGTTATTGTAGATATTTGCGCTCTTGTTTCTTCTAAATCTAAGAAAAATTCATCTTTTTCAATTATTGGTCCATCACATCGAGCTGCGTAAAAGAACATATTAACAACTTTAAATCTAAAATCATTATCAACACCATTAGTTGTATGAATTTTATTTGCTAATACACTTTCAATAAAATTCTTTTGATATACTGAATCTGAAAATGGAACTAAATCAATTTCATGCTTACTTGATCCGGGAATTGCGTGACTTATTCCAAATATTGATAATGGAGGTTGATAAATTAAACTAAAATTTTTAACTCTTCTATCTTTTGAACTGGTATTACTTACAGTTTTTATATTATATCTAACTTGAGCTACTAAATCTCCTGCACCAACAGCTGTTAATGCTGCTCCATCCACTGTTAATTGTGCTGCTTCAACTTTTGTAATTAATCTTGTTTTTTCTAATCCATCATTTAAATGAACTCGTTCTCCAGTTTGAAAAATATTTCTTAAATCTGGAATTGCTGCACCTGCATTTGCTGTAAAAATAATTAAATTTAATATTGTAAATTCAACTTGATTTGGTGTTTCTAAATCTAAAAAATCTAAAACGTGACCATTATTAGCACCTAATATAGCAGGACTAATTTGGTTATATCTAATATTGTTTAAATCAATACCATCTAAAATAACTTTATTTTGTCTTAAAACAAAATCATCAGACCACATATTAAAATTATCTCCAGTTGTTTCTAACCATCTTCCAGTTCTTCTCAATCTAGTTTTAATAGCATCAACTTGTGCTACGTGCTCCGAAATTTCACTTATGGTTTTATCATTAATTTTATATTGTTGTTTTGAAAATAAACAACTTGCTGCGCCCATATTAACCGCAATATTATCACTTAATACTAATGGAGTTCCATCTGATTTAGTTAATTCGCAATCTATACGAAAATATGAACGTGACGGGATCCACCACGATCCTGATGCTGGATGCCATCTGTAGCTCATAAGCCCGTTTCCAAAGTTATTAGTTGCGACTCCACTATCTGCAATATTTCTTAAAGGTGCTATTTCATCATAATATAAATTACTCATCCCTTGATTGGCAGAAATTAAATCTTCTTTTTTTCTTGGTAAATCGAATATACTTTTTGGATACATATTCTTATATTATATTTAAACAAAAAAAATTAATTTAATTATTATTGGTATTTAATGATAATAGTTGTATAATAATTAATTAATTTTAATATATCATAAGGACATTTTTCCCATTTAATAACTATACAATCATTTAATGCATCTAATTGAACTCCCTTTTCTAATTCATTCATATATCTAAGCTCATTCATCCACGGATTTCTCAATTCATCTATTGTTTCATGAAAAATTAAATAGTAATAATATTTATTTATAGTGTTATCTATTATTTTATTTGAAGTGTTATATATTATGTGTATTTTCTTCATAGATTTAATATGTCTCTTTAATTTATTTACTTAATATAAATTTAATTATTATTTTAATCTTTTCTTTATAGATTTAAATGCAATATCCATAATTTTATCTACTTTTTTCTTTCTTCTATATTTTTTAATCTTATTTTTTAACTTTCTTGCTGGATCGTGATTTTTTCCAAATATTTTACCTTGACCACTTATGTTAATCGTTGGTTGTTTTTCTTCCATTTTATCTGGTAATTCATCTTGAATATTAGGAAAACTTGTAAAATCTGATGCTTTAACTATTCCAATATCTTCACCTATTTTTTTTGCTCTAAATAATCCTTTAATAAATGTTTTACTAATTCTATTAGCATCTGATTTTTCAATATTTTTAATAAATTTATTATCTGCAATTCTCACGTCTTTCCAATTTCTTGCTCTACTATAGTCTATATCGTGAATTTTAGCTACAGCATCCATTCCCTGAATTCCATCTAGTGGAGGGTCTCCACGTGCTAATCTAGCTTTTAAATTGGTTCCAGGTCCCATATAATTGAAAGTAACTCCTTGTTTATTAAGCATATGTTTCTCGCCAGCAAAACCGGGTCTCCAATTAGGATTATATTTATTCATAAAATTTCCATATGTATTTTTAATTTTAGTTCCAGTTTCTGAAGAATAAAACCTTGAAACTGCTTTTCCACTTACATATAATAATTGTAAAGCTTTTATAACTGCCTGTGGATCAATTCCTTTACCAATTTGACCATTATCTACTTTATGACCTCCACCATATTGTAATCCTTTTTCTGAACCTTTATGATAATACATACGAGTATTATATCCATCATATTCGTAATGATTTTTATTATATCTTTCCGTTTCATATTGATAAATTGGATGATGTCGATCGACGTCGATTTGATAACCTAAATTATTTCTATATCTTCGAGAAATTAACATTATATATTATTATTATTATTATATTTATTTATTTATTTAGTCATCACATAATATTTTATTAAAAGTTGGAAACCCACCTAGGAGCGACTTAAATTAATTTATATATAATTATCTTTTTTAAAATAGTGCCGTCTAAGGTGGGTTTCCAACTTATTTTATAATATTATGTGATTAACCTTTCAAAGAATAGTGAATTATAAGTCTACAACTGAATAACTCGCCTTCTGTGTTAACTAATTTATTATCTTGATCGGTTAAATAAAATCTTATATTTTTTCTTTTTTCACCAATCAACTCATCAGCTGGTATTTCAGGCGGATTGAAAGGTCTACTGACGATTTGAGAGCCAGGAGGGACATCAATTAATAACTGAGCAATTACATTGGTATATTTATCGTTTATCCGGATTCCGCGTGATACTAAATCACTATGAATTAATAAATAATCAATAGTATTAAAATTAGCAATATTATCCGATTTTTCAAACTGAACTCCAGTGGTTTGACCCGCAAGTGGTACTAATCTTTCATTAAATCCTAATATTGCTGCGAAATTTCTAGCTATATCAAAATCTAATTGAACACCTGAATAATTAAACTGGATAACACTTTTCTGTGTTGCTTGATCTGGGACTAAAACAAATAAATCTTGAGGAATACCTGCAGCTAATAATTCACGACCCATTTCAGCACTTAAATGCTCTAGGTCATATAATCCAGGTTCTACGGTTATAGTTACATTTAAAGTTAATA
>SDBT01003478.1_pt1 | contig 27224 bp, 22 predicted proteins | sample 2277101 | NCBI WGS metagenome assembly SDBT01 (sample SAMN10404973, study PRJNA504765) | marine sediment metagenome | isolation source: marine sediment core GS10_PC15, 103 cmbsf | place: Arctic Ocean: Southern Knipovich Ridge | collected 2010 | reverse complement strand
TGGTTAAAAAGAAAATGTAGAAGGCTTATGATGCGATGGGAAAGAAAAAGTGAAGTTTGGGATGCTTTTGCTAAATTAGGGTTAATTTATATGTGGATGGAGGTTTTATTAGGATAGGCTCATCTAGTGCTAGTGCATCACAATCTAGTTCAAGTGCAGCTCAAGTCTCTTCTAATAATATACCTCCTCATTTAATATGTGCTATATGTCAAGATATAGCAATAGACCCAGTTGTTCCTACAGCGGATAAAATTAATCGATTGTGCAATCATTTTTTATGTAGAACCTGCGAAGAAACAAAAAGAGCACATGATCAAATGCAAGAGAGAGCAATCACTTGCCCTCAATGCATAAAAAATTATACTGATTCATTACCTGATGAAGACATGGCTAGAAAAGTTCAGGATTTTGTACAAAACCATCCTGGTGTATTTGATAGAAAAACTTATGATGATTTAGTTGCGGAAAGAAAAGAATCAATTCCTTTAACTATACAAATATATAAAACTATAAGTGAGAATGCAGATAATCTCAGTACAATAAAAGATAGAGTACAAAAGATGTTTTCTGAGAATAATACAGACGACAAAGAAATCAAACGTATCTTATTTAGTATAATACGAAGTCAACTTGAAAAAGGAAATTTGGAAGCAGCGAAAAAACTTGTACATTTAATACCACAGACAATAGGAAAATGTTTATTATCAGAGGTGATTCTTTTCGCTAATTTTTAAAAAAGATAATCAGAATAATTTGACTGAAGTTGAAGAATTTATTGGATCATTTACAGATACTGATCCAGCAAAAAAAACTTCATTATTAATTTTATGCCAATTGTTAATAAAGGATATTCCAAATCCGGATTCAATTGAAGATTCAGAAAACAAACGATTTGTAATGATTGCGACAAATAGCTATTTTGAAAAAATTATGGGATACATAGCTAGAGTCGAAAAGTTACCTGATCCTACAATAGATTCATCGAATAGTGCAAATAAGCCCATTGGTATACTTTTTACAAAAATTAATTTATTTTTAAAAGTAGGAAAAAAAGATGGTGCTCAAACTTTTTTATCAGAAGCTTTATCTTATTGTCGAAAGGATAAAAAATATTATCCGCTAGTACTTTTCTTTACAATGCAGATAGAAGATGAAAAAGATGCTTTAATGATCTTGCAAGAGATTGAAAAAGATTATTCAGAAAATTCTTATGATGTTATCCCTAACGTGAAATACTCGATAAATTTTTTATTTGTTGTTGCATATTCCAGGTTTGATGAAATAGGACAATTGGAAAAATTTGTAAAAGAATTGCCAGAAAAAAAACCAAGTCTAGAAGATTTACAAAGAGATGGTTTTCTGAAAGAAACAGAACTAGAAATGATGTCAGATATAGAAAATTTATGTGGCTTTGGTAATTTCGATTCAATTCCTAACAAAAGTGTATTTTTATTTTTGGTAGGAATGAAATATTTAAAAAATCAACAATTTGAAGATGCTTTTAGAATATATTTTGAATTGGCTGCATTTGATGAAGAAAATTTAGTAGATGTATTTATAGATGTTCTATTTAGAGATATATTTCACGATGCTTTAAATAATAAAAATTTTGACTTATGTCAACAAATGATAGATAAGTTGCCTGATGAAAATTCTCTAAAACCTTTATATCGTCAAAGTTTGAGAAATGAAAAAGAGCTTTCAGAAGAAAATTTGAAAGAAGAGGAGGAGGCTCTTCACTCTATGCCTCATAGTTCTTCCTCTTCATCTAGTCGTGCAGAGAGTCCATCTAGTATTGTCTCTTCTATCGGTACAGCTTGTTCTAATCCGCTAATCATGGCAGTAGCTGCAGCCTTTGTTGGAGTAGCTTTATTTTTTGCACAACAAGGAATATCTCGAGAAAATAATATTTAATTTAAGAAGCGGGAATTTTTCTTTTTTTAAATAGGTTTTTAGGCTTTATTTAATATTTAAAGCTTGTAGAAATGTTTGAACTAGGTGATCTTTTTTGAAGACTTTTGATTTATCGTTATTTAAAAAATCTTTGATGTTTTCAAGATAGGTTAAATATTCTTCTTTACTCATTGTTTTAAGATAAATGTAGAGCTCACTATAGCTATTAAATTTTCTTTTATCGATAAAACAGTTTTCGGGAATGTAATCTGTTATATTATCTGCACCTAAATATATAGGAACTGTCCCTGCTTGAAATGAGTCAAATATTTTTTCAGTGATATAACCCTTAATATCTATTGAGTTTTCAAAACATATTGAAAACTTATAATTTTTTAAAGTATCAATTTTATCGATTGAAGTACCTCTGTAGGATTTAAATTCATCTTTGTTCCATCCCCATCCATATAGATCAAAGTCTTGAGGAGCATATTCTTCAAAAAAAATTATAGCTTTTTTCCTTTCTGTATAAATCTCAGATAGGTGAGTAGAGGATTTGTTAGAGATTATTAAAGAACAAAACTTTTTATTATCAAAGGGAATCTCATTTTTTATAACAGCTTTAGCTCTAGGATAGTGAAACTTAAAATATTTTTTGTTGTCGATAAGATCATCTCTGAATGTAAAGACTTTAGAGAAATGCTTTAGATATTTTTTATCGTGATTATAAGGCATGATGCAAGGGGGTTCCCATACAAATAACACAAGTTTATTTTTAGGTAGCTTTTTTATTCTTCTAAGTTTTCTTGGATGGTTGTCAAATACTATGATGTATTTTGCATTTTTTAGATCTCTAATTCTGTAAGAGCCAGTTACTTTAGTATTATATCCACGCTCTTTTAAAACATTGGCTAAATTAAAAAATCCTGATTTGTCCGGACCAAAGATATCTTTATGAAATCCTGTAATAAAATAAATAGTGTCTTCTTTTAGTTTAGATTGAAAAAAGATAGTTAAGGTTATTAGGGTATATGTGATGCAGATTATAGCGACTATATTTTTTTTCATTTTTTTAAATTTCATAAATTTTTAGTAATTTTTTTAACACTTAATAATTTTTAAACGATTTTCTCATTGTTATCAAAAAAAATATATTTTTTTTTATTTCCAAAAATCTTTTTTTCTTTATTATCACAATTAGGGAACTAATATATATATAAGGTATGAATAAGATTTTTTTCATTTTTATCTCTCTTTTTTCTATTGTTTTTGCAGAGCACTTAAAACAGCCAAATCAAGTAGATCAGACACAAAATAAAAAAGTATTGGTTGAAAAACTAAAGAGTTTAGTTTTTCAGGATAAATACTCTGAGATAAGAGATCTCAAAGATCCAATTGTTATTGATAATGTAGATATTCCAGATCCTAATGAATTTAAAAGAAAAATTAAAGAATTCATTGGAGAGCCAATAACATTAGAAAAATTAGATGAAATCAAAGTTTTTGTTGTAAATTATTTTAGAAAAGAGGGATATCCCTTAGTTGGTGTAAATATTCCAGCAGGTCAAGATATTACAGATGGCTCAGTTTATGTAATTATTCAAGTTGCAAAGCTTGGAAAAGTTGAAGTAGAGGGCGCTAGGTATTTTTCGAAAGAAAGAATCAAAAAGCAGGTAAGACTAAAGCCGGGTGAAAAAATTTCAACAAATAAAGTTATTCAAGATTTAGAGTGGTTAAACGACAATCCTTTTAGAAATGTAAACGCAATATATCAAGCAGGAGATAAGTTAAATGAGACTGATGTAATTTTAAATGTTGAAGATAGATTTCCATATAGAGTTTATGCAGGATATGAAAATAGCTCATATACAATTGCTGGAAGCTCGAGATTTGTTGCTGGATTTAACATGGGAAACCTTTTTAAATCAGATCAGCAATTAAACTTTCAGTTTATGAGTGCAAAAAAGTTTAATGATTGGTGGGGAATTGCCGGTAATTATGTAATTCCACTTCCATGGAAAAATATCTTAAAATTTTTAGGTAGCTATTCAAGAGCAATATCTGATGAACAACAATTTCAAAGTGTAACAGGTAAAGGCTGGACCGTTGCATCAAGATATGAGATTCCATTGCCTATTATTGGAAATTTAAGTCACGATTTTATTTTAGGTTTTGATTTTAAAAGAACCAATAACTTTTTGCTTTTTGCTGACAACTTAGTCTTTAATAGATTTATAGATGTAGCTCAATTTTTATTAAAATATCAAGGTACCTATGATGATAGCTTTGGAGTAACTTCTTTTGAGCTTTCTGCATTTTATAGTCCAGGAGGGATCACAAAAAATAATAAAACTTCAAATTTTGCAATCGAAAGACCGGGGGCAAAATCAAATTATGGATATATAGATTTAGATATTGAAAGAGTAACAAGGCTAAAAGCTGATCTATCTTGGGTTGTAAACTTTTTAGGGCAACTTTCTTTTTCAAAACTTTTATTAAGTGAGCAGCTCTCTTTAGGCGGTAATTTTACTGTAAGAGGTTATATGGAAAATGAAGTTACAGGAGATAGTGGTATCTTACTTAAAAATGAACTTAGATTTCCAAATATTCGTTTTCAAAGAAAGGGTTTAAAAAATGCTCTTCAATTCTTAGCATTTTTAGATTATGGATTTGCTACAGATGTAGATAAAAGTATAGTCGAGAGCTCTAAATCTCTATTATCAGTGGGTCCTGGAGTTAGATTTAATATGTCTACTTATCTAACCCTTCGTTTTGATTATGGATTTCAGCTCATAACTGTAGGCGGAAGAACATTTCAAAATGGTGGAAAGTCAAGAGGGCATTTAAGTGTTATTGCATCATATTAAAAAGAGAAAGTTTATGAAGATAATAATAAAAATTTTAATACTTTTTATAGCAACAAATGCATTTGCTAATCCAAGTGGAGAAAAAGTTGTTTCTGGAAATATTCAGATCGAAAGAATAAATGAGATTTTAAAGATTTATCAAAAATCTGATAAAGGTATTATCAACTGGAAAGATTTTTCAATTAGTGAAAATGAGATAACAAAAATTATAGCTTCAAATGATAATGCTGCTATTTTAAATAGAGTAATCTCTTCAAACCCCTCGCATCTTTATGGAAAACTAATATCAAATGCAAATGTTTTTTTAATCAATCAAAATGGGATTCTCGTTGGAAAAAATGCTCTAATCGATACAAAAGCTCTAACTTTATCGACATTGGATATTTCCAATGATGAATTTTTAAATGCAAATGATCTCAGATTTAAATCGAATTCAATAGAAAGAATCATAAATAAAGGGAAAATCCATACTTTTGATGATATATATATCATAGCAAGAGATGTTCAAAATAAAAATGAAATCATATCTGAAAAGGGAAAAGCAAATCTAATTGGAGCTATGGATGTTTTACTCGTGGAGAGAAAAACTCCTCAAATTGGTGTAGGCATAAAAAATCAAGGATCTATAACTAATAAAGGTACTATTAAAGCTCTTAGCGTAGAAATAAAAGCAGCAGGTAATAATATTTATGCCTTAGCCATTAACTCAGAAGGGGTAATTGAAACAAATGGCGCAATTGAAAAAGATGGTAGAGTTATTTTAGCTGCTGAAGAAGGGGTTGTATCTATAAATGGAGAGATTAAATCAAAAGATATTCAAATAACTGCAGATCATATCCATATTGAAAACGAAGCTCTTTTAGATGCATCAACAAAGGATGGAAGATCTAGGATCTTAATAGGTGGAGATTTTAAAGGACAAAATCCTAATGTTAAAAATGCTAAAACCGTATGTGTTCATAAAGGTGCAAGGATTATTGCAGATGCCTTATCTGATAATGAAGCCGGAAGGGTTATTATATTTTCTGAAGATGAGACAACATTTGAAGGTTTTGTCAGCGCAAGTGCTATTCAAAAAGATGGAGGCTTTGTTGAGATCTCTTCTAAAGATAAGCTTAACATGTCTGGAGAGGTTTTCTTAGATTCAGAGTATGGACAAAAAGGACATCTACTTTTAGATCCAGGCAGTATTGAAATTATCCATGGCGATGCAAAAAATAATGGAGCAAATATTTTTACAGATGGATATATCTCAGCACTGTTAAAAAATGCAAATCTTGAGATTTCTACTAAAAATGCAACAAATAATGAAGAACAGACAATAACAATAAATGACAGAGTAAATATCTTATGGAAAGATAAGACAACGCTTACTTTAGAGGCTAACAAGAATATTATAATGAAATCAGGTGCAAGAATTGAAAATACATCTGATGAAAAATTTTTGGCTATTCATTTTAAAACCATAAATGAGAATGGAAATTTTACAGGAATTATATTAGAAAAAGATACTCAGATTCTCTCAAGAGCAGGTAATATCAAACTAGAAGGAAGCTCGGGAAATATTGGTGATAATAATTATGGGATCTTAGCTCAAGGTAAGATAATGACCCAAAATGATTTGGGTGAAGCTGGCTCTATATTTCTTATAGGAAAGGCAAATCGAGGGGATAATAATAATATAGGGATCTATTTGAATGGAGGTGAAATCAGCTCAAAAAATGGAAAAGTATCTTTAAATGGACAGAGTTTTGCAACAAAACAATCAAATGACGGAATTTTATTAGATGGTGGAACCAAAATAATTTTAGAAAATGGATCTCTTGTTATTGATGGAAAAGCATCTGGTACAAATTCTACAGGTGTAAATATAGTTGATGCTAATATTGAAGCTAGAGGATTGTCATCTATAGATATTATAGGAAAAGAAGCTGGCAAAGTTGGTATCGATATTTCAGAGAATGCTAAAATTCTATCTATGGGTGTTATTAATTTAAAAGCTACAAATTCGATTCATGTTCTAGGTCCAATAGTCTCGCAAGGCAAAGTTAAAATAGATATTGGCCTTGAAAAAGATGGAAGATTTGTTTTGAAAAAAACAATTTATGCGAAAAATTTAGAAATTTGTGGAAATGATAATAATGATACTTTTTATTTATATGCTCCTCAAAAATGTAAAATTTTAGCAGGCAAAGCAAACAATACATTGATCTCACCTGATCTAGCAAATATTTATGAAATAACATCTTTAAATGCAGGGGTTTTAAATAAAGATATATCATTTGAAGAGATTCGAAATTTAAAAGGATCAATATATTTAGATGACAGATTTATTTTTACATTAGATGGCAAATTAAATGGTAAAATAGACGGAGGCGGTGGTAAAAACACTATAGTTGCCCCAAATATTGATAATCTATGGACTTTAACATCTGATAATACTGGATATATATATGGCGTTGCTAATTTTCAAAATATTCAAAATTTAGTGGGTGGATCTAAAAATGATACATTTAGATTTTTAACATTATCTAGCATTAGTGGAATTATAGATGGTAGATCAGGATATAACATTATTGATTTCTCATCTTGTATGAATGATTTAACTTTAGATTTACATAAAGTTATAAATATCCAAGAAGTAATTGGAGGAAAACAAAAAAATGTTTTAATTGGACCTGAAAATATAAATGTTTGGTATATAAACGGTCATAATAAAGGTGAAGTTGGAAATATTAAATTTGAAAATTTTCAAAATTTAGTAGGAAGCGGTATAAAAGATACTTTTTATGCTTTAGATAATGCTAAATTGGATGGAGAGATAAATGGATCTGGAGGAAATAATTCACTTTATGCTCCAAATCGCATAAATACATGGCATATTACTGGAGTAAACAGAGGATATATAGAAGATGTTTTAGCTTTTACAAATATCCAAAACCTTTTTGGTTCAGAAAAACAAGATACATTTAAATTTTTAGATTTCGCATATATAACAGGAACTATCAATGGAATGTCTAAAACAAGAAACACTTTAGATTTTTCAAGCTATACAAGCGTTGTTGCTATCGATTTAAATAATATTGAAAATATTCAAGAAATTATCGGTGGAGGAAAAACAACTTTAATTGGAAGGAATGTAGATAATATTTGGGCTATAACAAATGAAAGTTCAGGTGTTTTAAACGAAGAGACAACTTTTGTAAATATTGAAAATATAATCGGAGGCAGTAAAAAAGATATATTTGCCATATCAAAAGATGGAAAAATCCGTGGGTTTATCGATGGAAAAGCAGGAGAAAGTGCAATCTATGCTGCAGACAAAGATAATATTTGGAATATTTATGCTGTAAATACAGGGAAATTAAATGACTCTTTGAATTTTAAAAATATTAAAAATTTAATAGGATCAGATCTAACGGATAAATTCTATTTTGAAAGCTCTGGAAGAATCGAAGGAACAATAGACGGTGGAAAAGGAATTAATAACATTTTGGATTTTTCAAAGAAAGCAGATCCGGTAACCTTAGATCTTAATAAAGTTGCAAATGTAAACACTGTAATTGGTTCAAAAGGTTTAGATACTATAATTGGAAGAGATAAGACCAATGTTTGGTGTTTTTCAGCCATGAATGAAGGATATGTTCAAGATATTAATTTTATTGGGTTTGAAAATATTAGAGGTGGAAAATCTAGTGATATTTTTGTCTTCAAAGATAATACAGGAGTTTCAGGTTTTATTGATGGTGGATGTGATATTTCAATGAATATATTAGATTATTCACTTTGCACAAAATCTATTCAAGCAGACCTTTTATCTGGGGAAACATCCAAGACTTTAAAATCTTCAAATATTCAAGCAGCGGTTTTACCGAAACTCTCTGGTATTAATGCAAAGGATCTTGCTCATTCGATAGAAATACCGCTTTATCAAACTGATAATGTAGAAGATTATTTTGAAAATAGTTTTGTAAGACTTTTTCAAGACTCAAAATTTATGGGTAAAAATGATAGAATTTTAGATGAAGTAAATTTTCCAATATATTTAGCAACAGGTGGATATAATGGATTGGTTTATAGAGCTTCTTCGCCTTTTGTAATAACTAAACAGACATCTAAATCGCAATTTTTTAAAGTTACAATGAGTCCATTTTTAGCAGACAACAGGGTAGCAGATGATTCTGTTAGAATGAAAAACAATTTATATAAACCTATTTTTAATGAAAAAATAGCAGTTCGTGGGGATTTAAAACAGGCAAGTGTGATGTTTGAAAAAGAAGATAGTGGATTTGATCTTGAAGGTTTTACAATTATATCACAAAATATTAAGGAAAAAAGTATAAAACAAAGGCCAAGGTCCTTTCATTTTAACTCTAAATAACAATAGGAGAAATCATGCAAAAATATATTTGTTTAGTTTGTGGCTATATTTATGATCCAAAAGAGAATAACAATGTCTCTTTTCAGGATTTGCCAGCTGATTGGGTGTGTCCTGAGTGTGGAGTTGGAAAAGACCAATTTGAGCAGGTTAAATGAGAGCAATTGAAATAAAAAAGAATATCTATTGGGTCGGAGCGATCGATTGGGAGCTTTCTGAATTTCATGGTTATCTAACTCAGAGAGGCTCTTCTTATAATGCATATCTTATAATTGATGAAAAAATTGTTTTAGTAGACACTGTGAAATCTCATATAACAGATGAGATGATCTCTCGAATAAAAACTATAATAGATCCATCAAAGATTGATATTATTATTTCAAATCATACAGAAATGGATCATTCAGGCTCTATTCCTGAGATAATGAAATATTCTCCAAATGCAACTGTTATTTGCTCTCCAAATGGAGAGAAAGGGCTAAAAAAACATTTCGATACATCGTCTTGGGAATTTAAGGTTGTAAATATTGGAGATAAAATAAACATAGGAAAAAGAGATCTTTCATTTATTTTAATGCAGATGGTTCATTGGCCAGATTCTATGGCTACATATTGCTGCCAAGATAAGCTGCTCATGCCAAATGATATTTTTGGACAACATATAGCATCTTATGAAAGATTTGTAGATGAAAAGCATTTTGATATTGTTATGGAAGAAGCAAAAAAATATTTTGCAAATATTTTACTTCCATATTCTAAACAGAGTCTATCAGCAGTAACAAAAATTGAAAAGTTAGATATTGATATGATAGCGCCCTCTCATGGACTTATTTGGAGAGGCTCTGATGTTGAAAAGATCTTGAAAGCTTATGATAAATGGGATAATAATATTACCGAGAATAAAGCGGTTATAGTATATGATACAATGTGGGGAACCACAAAAAAAATGGCTATGAGTCTCTACAAAGCTTTTGAAGAAAAAAATATAAATGTAGAGATAAAAAACTTAAGAAAAACTCATATTTCTGACATTATGAGAGATGTATTAGACGCTAAATATATTTGCGTAGGTTCACCTACACTTAATAATACAATGATGCCGACAGTGGCTGCATTTTTATATTATTTGAAAGGACTTAGACCTCAAAATAGAATAGCTATAGCTTTTGGATCGTATGGATGGGGTGGACAGAGTTTAGATGAAATAAAACAGATCTTTGAATTTTTAAAGTATCAAATTTTAGATACTATAAAATTTGAATACATTCCTTCTCAAGATGATTTGGATAAAATAGAAAAAGAATTAAAAAATAAGTTAGGTTAAGAAGTAGTTTCCATTTAGACAATACATATAAAAGTCTGAATAATTTTTAATCTAAAAAAGGATTTGATGAAAAAAAAATATTCTCTCATTATTTTTCTTTTTTTAGCTCTCTCATCGTTTTCAATTACAGGCGGTTTTTCTAAAAAGACATTTGTATATAAAACTCTAACAGGCAAAAAAGAAACTACAACTACTTACTTAATAAAGAAGAGAAAAGATGATTTATTGGTTACAAAAACAAACGAGATAGAGATTGCAAATATAATCTATTCCTTAAAATTTGCTTTAAAAGAGATGCATGTAAAGTCTGCAAAAGAAGATACTGATTATAAATTTACTATAGATAATAGAAAGTTAACTTTAATTGGCAAAGCAAGAGGAAGAAGGATAAAAAGGCAATATACTCTCCCTGATAGATGGATTCAAGATTTTACTTTTGGTTTGAGGCCTTTTTTAAATTCTAAAAGACAAAGGTATTCATTTGTAATTTTAAATCCAAATGATTTTACAACAAATGAGCTTATTGCTTCAAAAGAGGGTATTGAGAAGATAAAGATTAACAACTCTACATATAAGGCACAGAGGGTAAACGTTACTCTATCTGGATTTAAATCAATGTTTTGGAAGGCAGATGTTTGGTATGATTTACATACGTTTGATCTTCTTAAATATAAAGCGAATGAAGGGCCTGGAACTCCAATGAGTACGATGTTTTTGGATTCAAAAAATTAGCAATTTTATTCTTATAATTTTTCATTAGATTGTTTAAAGATAAAAAAAACTCTTAATTTTTTTTCTAAATTGTGCACACTAACATTATAGGAGAAAAATGCCTAAAATTGTATGTATAGTAAAAAAGATATTCATTCATTAGATTTAGAAGAGATTTATAAGATCTATAATACCTCTAAAAAGGGTCTAAGTGAAGTAGAAGCTGAAAAAAGATTAAAGCTCTATGGAGAGAACACTTTAAAAGAAAAAGAAGAGAGCAAATTTAAAATATTTATTCGGCAATTTAATAATATTTTGATCTATGTACTTTTTTTAGCATCCTTAATTAGTGTTATTTCTTATAAGTATGTAGATTTTTTTGTAATAATTGTTTTGATATTTATAAATAGCATTATCGGTTTTGTCCAAGAGATCAAAGCTATTAGCTCTATTAAAGCTTTAAAAAAATTAACTGAGAGCAAAACAAAAGTAATAAGAGATAATAAAATTTTAGAGCTTCCATCGTCAAAGATGGTCCCGGGTGATGTTGCAATATTTTCAGAAGGAAGTATTGTAACAGCAGACGTTAGATTGTTTGATTCTAAAAGCTTAATGATTGATGAATCTACAATAACAGGGGAGTCACTGCCTGTTATAAAAGATCATAAAGCTAAGATTTCAAAAGATGCTTTAGTATATGAGCTTAAAAACACACTTTTAACAGGCACGATAGTTGTTAAAGGAAAAGCATCAGCTATAGTTACAAAAACTGCAGATAATACCTATTTTGCATCGATAGCAGAAGAAAAAGAAAAATCTCCGAAAACGCCACTTACTAGAGCTATGTCTGCTTTTTCAGCAAGGTATGTAGCTTTGCTCATAATTCTTTTCTTGATAGTTGGAATTGTTGGTTTTTTACAACATAGATCTTGGCTTAATTTAACTTATATTTTAATAGCTGAACTAGTCTCAGCTCTTCCAGAGGGGCTTCCAATTGTTGTTACTTCTGTTTTAGTTGTAGGAGCCAGAAAACTATCTAAGAAAAAAACTTTAGTTAGATATCTTCCCTCTGTTGAAACTCTCGGTAGTGCAAGCATAATTGCAACTGATAAAACAGGAACGATTACAGAAGGAAAACTAATCGTAAAAGAAAAGTTTTTTTTAGATGAAAAAATGACAAAAATTATAGCATCGCTTGCAAATGATGCTAAAGATAATATTGGAGATCCTTTAGATTTAGCTTTAAAAAACTGGATTGATAATTTTGATGAAATCAAAAATAAATATCCGCAAATAAAAGAATACCCTTTTGATGTTAATTTAAGGATGGTGGCCTCTGTAAATGAAATTGAAGGTAAAAAAAAGCTATTAATTAAAGGCGCATATGAATCTCTCTCTAAAATAGCTCAAAATAAAAATGATTTTACCTCTCTAGAAGAAGAGCTAGATTCTATGTCAAAAAAAGGGCTTAGAATTATAGCTCTAGGCTACGGCGATTATAATGATAAAGAGTTTAAAGATTGGAAGATTAACATCGTTGGATTAGTAGGTTTTTTAGATCCTCCTAAAGAAGGAGTGAAAGAAGCTGTATCTCAAGCTAAAAAAGCTCAAATCAAGGTTATGATGCTCACTGGAGACTATCCTCTTACTGCAAAAGCTATAGCTAAAGAAGTTGGGATTTTTGAAGATAATGATTCTATATTAACTGGCCATGAAATTGATCAAATTGATGATAAAACTCTATTTGAAGATCTAAAAAACACAACTGTACTTGCTAGAATTTTACCTGAGCATAAATCTAGAATTGTAAAAGTTTTGCAAAAAAACAAACACATCGTAGCTGTAAGTGGAGATGGAGTAAATGATATCCCAGCTTTGAAAGCGGCGGATTTATCTATTGCTATGGGATCGGGAACAGAGGCTGCAAAAAATGTCTCTAAAATGATAATAACAGATAGTAATTTAAAAGTGATTATAGATGCTGTTAGAAATGGAAGGATAATTACTAATAATATCAGAAAGGTTATCTATTATCTTTTATCTTCGGGCCTTCAAGAGATTACTCTGATTACAAGTGCAATTTTATTAAATCTTCCTTTGCCTTTAATGCCTCTTCAAATTCTTTGGATAAATATAGTAACAGATGGTGTTCAGGATAAAACTTTTCCCTTTGCAAAAGAAGAGGGAGATGTCATGTTAAAAGGGCCCCAAAAACCAATTAAAAAGTTTTTTGATCTCTCTCAAATTATATATATATTAACCTTTGGTTTTTTTGCAGGATTAATTACGCTTGAGCTTTTCAAACATTTACTAAAGAACTATTCTTATGCTATTTCTTTAACAATCACTTTTACAACTGTAGTTGTAATGCAATGGGCAAATGGTATTCAAGCTCAAAAAGAAACAGAGCCATTTTTTAAAAACATAAAAAAAAGTTTTACTATAAATCCCTATATTTTTGTAGGTATTGGCTTGGGTCTTATCTTGCAACTTTTCGCTGTTTATGTTTTTAAAGAGGCTTTTTCAACTGTAAAAACACCCCTAAAACTATGGATTTATCCATTTATAATGTTTTTGATTGCATTTTTCTTAGTGGAAATAAGAAAATGGATATTTTTAATATTTAGGAGAAAAAAATGAAAAAAATAGCTTTTATATTCATATTTTTATTTGCTGCTAAAGTGCATAGCTTACTTCCTCCTTTTTATCAGAGTGTAAAAGAGATCAAATCTATTTTATCAGATGAAGAGTTTCTAAGTGAAGCGAGTAGCGCATACCCTATTATAGACATAAAAAAAGTAGAAGGTGGTTATTTAATAATTACTTCTGGATATGAGCAATTTGTAGAAATTAACTATATCCCTCAAGAGATGATTGGACCTGCTAAATTTGAATTCAAATTTCATGAAAAAGAGCACATCAATTCCTGTAGGTAAAAGAATAATAAATTAAATAATATTTATTATTTTTTAATAACTAATTATTATTAGTTTTCTATAAAAGTCGCCATTTATTTACAAATAATTATAGACATGTTATAGTTCAATAATTAAGCTTAATAATAAATTTAAATAAAGGTAAATAAAATGAGTACATATGCAGCAAAGCCTTCATCAAAAGGTCAAGATCATGTAGTGGTGGATTTAAAACCTACTAAAAATTTTAATAGACTAGAAACTATAAAAAAGTTTTAAAAATAGCATCAATTATTTTATTTTTAGGTGCTGCAGCTGCTTTTTCATTTTATTTAATGGGATATTTTATGCCTGTAATAATCCCATCGAAGATTTTACTTACAAGCTCTATTTTTGGTGTTACAGCTAGTGCTATTTTCGCTTTTTCTCAAACGATTGTTGAAGGGATGATATCAGTTAAAAAAGCTTGCAGTTCTCGAGCTTCAGAGAAAGAATCAAAATCTAATTCTTTACCATTAGATGTGAGTCTTAGTATAAAGGAGGGAGATCAAAAAGCTGGTATGGTACATGTCATGGAAAAACATGTATCTAAAGGTGAATATCTAGAGTTTTCAAAATTTACTTCAGATGATAAAGCTGAGGTAATAAGACTAATATTAGAAGGCTGGCAAATGACAAGCAAAAAGCTTCTTTCAGATGAAAATGGAAAACAAAAATGGGCGATAGATATGGATAGGAAGATTGGGTATGGTAAAGATAAAAAACCAGCAACAAAATTAATAATTGTGGTTCGAGAATCAGATAATTATTTAATTACAGCTTATCCTCGTTGTTAATTGTAGGTTTTAATATTCAGATTTTTTTTCACTTCTTCTAAGTTCTATTGGGTTGCTTTTTTTAGTATATTATCGAGATTTAATTTGCGCTGAATATTTTACTATATATATCCCTAGCGGTCCGATAAAAGGATATAATTTGAGGTAGAAGATAAGTATCGGTATTAGGAGGCTTATGAGCATTGGTGCCAGCTCCTCTGTCTTGGTTGCTAGAAGATGTTTTTGATTTTTTAGGGGGATAAAAAGATTTTGGCTTTTTAGGTACATAAAAAGGTTTTTTATTTCCAATTGAAGTTATATCTTCTGCTCTTTTCCTTTTTAAGGATCTTTTTTTCCAGTCTCTCACTTTTGGAAATACTGTAATTAGCTGTGCAAAATCTACGGGTTTTCTAAATTTATCAAGCTTTTTTAATTCTCCTGCAGCTGGCAGAATTTCAATAAAGCCTTTTTTGCCATCTACTTCAAGTTTTCGATGTTTATAACTATGATCTACTCCTCTTAGAGTTTTTATTTTTCTATTTTCATCGCTTACTATTTCAAAGTAAGCTTTTATAAATTCAGGAGTAAGAATAACTCCGCCTGTTGTATTATTTATCGCTAATTCACTAAAAGATATTTCTCCTAAGCTAAAGCTAGTAATATCGCTTTTTCTATAGAATTTGGTTAAAGTAGAGTATTTAATTAAAAAATCTTGAACTTTTAAAATACTTAAAATTTGTTTAGCTCTTTTTTTAGTAATTTTATCAACTTTTAATAATTTTTCTACGTCACTTTTATTATCCTCACTTTGTGATATTATATATGCTTCTATAGCTATTATTTCTTCTATTAAGTCACAATTTTTTTTGTTTCTAAGGTGCTCTGGTAAAATATTTAAAATTCTATCAGATAATGTAGTTTTTTTATCTTTCTCAATTAACATCTCAGCTCTTTCAGAGGGATTATTTAAAAGTTCATTTAAATCAATGTCAGGATCTAAAGATCTATGGGTAAGGCATGTATATTGATATTTGTTATTTTTATCTTTGGCGCTAACTAAAACGCTTAAAGGAAAAGTCCTAAAAACTTTAGCTAATTTTTTCGAGAGTCTTTCGCTATCATAAAAATGCTTTTCACTTTTATGAATACAAGCATCTTGGCTGAGATCAATATTTTCATGCTTACCCCTTATTAAAACAACTTCATTTGGATTAAGCATTTTAAGTTTCATTAATAGATTTAAAACTTTAAAGCTATGTTTTCCCTTATTTATGTAATTTCCTAAAAAAGCTATTACTATTTTATCTTTATATTTTTCTTTAACTTCAAAATTTTCATCTAAATAACCTTTCTCTTGTAGAGTCTTTAAGTATTTTATTAAACTTGTAAAATCACCATGTATATCTGGTTTTAAAACTAATTTAGAGCCGCTTTCTAATTCTATTTTTTCAATTTTACCAATATATTTTGTGTCTAAAGCTTTAGATTTTGATAGGTATTTATCTAGAATTTTAATGAACATATTAGGCGTTAGTTGTTTATCTGAAAGATCAAATTCAGTTATTTTTTCACTAACTTGAGGGTTTTTATTGAATCTTGAAATAATCGTTTTAGCAAATGTTGAAACTAAAGATAGACCCATAAATACAACAGATGAGTTAAATAGCAGCTGAGATGATATATTTATAATATGAATTCCTGTAAAGCTACTTAAAGCAAAAATAGTAAAAGATCCAACAGCAGCTAAAAACAACGCTAGAGAAGCTACTTTTAGAACTGTTTTTATAGTCTCGTATCTAAGACAAAGATCTTGTTTACTTAATGTTGCTTTATTCTCTTTAGGCGCGTTAGAGCCGCTCGCTGCAGTAGGTGAACTCATTTAATTTACCTTTATTAAAAAAATAAAAATTATTGTTTAATTGTTATATTATAGCATTTTAGTATATATAATATCAAACAATGACAGCCATGTTATAAGTTAATTAAATTATTTATTATTTAAAAATTTTTCTGCTGAAAAATTGAGATAGAAATTCTCAAAAAGAAATTATTATTTGTAATAAAATAATTTTGCCTCAAGTCGTCTCAAAGGTAATAAATAGCGGATTATTTAAAAAATTATTTAATGATTCTCTTCTCATAGTTTTGTCAACTTTAATTTATTATTATATATAAAAAAAATTGTTTTAATTAATAATTTGTTTAAATAAACACTTGACACATCTTTATTCTAGGGTTATTTTCAAGTTAAAATTTTATTTATAAGGTTTGTATGAAAATCATAGTTCCTTCTAGTGGAGAAGATATCACAAGTAAGATCGATGATCATTTCTCAAAAGCTAAATATTTTATATTTATGGATACCCAGAAAGATGTTTGGGAGGTTTTTGAAAATGAGTACATCCATGATAAACACCCAGGTGATAAGATAGCTCAAAAAGCAATAGATCTAAAAACTGAAAATGTAATAGTAACTCACATCGGCCCACACTCTTTTGAAATCTTATCTAAAGCAAATATAAAAGTATTTTATTTTGAAAAAGGAAGTGTAAAAGAAGCTATAGATAAACTAAAAAGAAATGAACTTGCTCAAATGTTTAAAGCTAATAAAAAACATGGAAAACTATTTAAAGAGGATTAGTCTTAAGGGCTAGTCCTTAAAGACTAGTCTTCTTCGATTTTAGGTGCTTTTCTAAGCTGCTTTTTTTTAGATAATTTTTTTTTATCTTCTATCATTTTTTGTTTTGCTTTTCTTGATCTTCTCTTTTTTTGTTTTTTAATTTTATAGATCTTTTTTTGTTTTTCAGATTTTTCTTTAAATAGTTTTTGTTCTATTTTTGAGCAAAGCTCCTTTCTAGCTATATATCTATTAAGCTCTCTTGATCTCTCTTTTTGACATTTGATCGCTATTCCAGTTGGTATGTGTTTTAAATATACACAGCTATGTGTTTTTTGAATTTTTTGTCCACCTCTGCCAGATCCCAAAATGAATTTTTCCACCAAATCTTCTTCTTTAATATTTAGTTTTTTCATTTTAGTTTTTAAAGCTTCAGCTTTTTCTTTTTTCATAATAGAATTTTAAATTCCTTATCTTAGCTTAACTTTAAAATATCTAAGTTTTGTTTATTAAGAAATAACAATTTAAAAAAATTGTTTTTTTTATTCTATAATGAATTATATAGGGTCTAAGGTAGCGTTTAGTAGAGGCGGCAGAGTTTTATTTATGGATATGATAAAGAAAATAACTTGGGTTTTATCTGTAATTGTATTAGCAAATAGTGTGTTTGCAGATGATTCAGAAATTGCAAGACATTGCGAGAATTGTAAACCCAAAGAGCCAGTTGAATGTGATCCTTGTTATGAAAAGTCACGAGATAAACTATATGATCAAGGATATGGAATATGTGAAGATATTTTACCTGAAGCATATAATGCTCCTGGAAGGATTGATATATGTAAAGATATTGATTTATATGTCACAGGTAATTTTATTTATTGGAAACCTCTTTTAGATCAAGTGGAAATAGGAATAACTCGCTTTGAAGATACTAGTGGAGAGAATATTTTTTTTGAAGATATAAAATTTATAACCGATTATAAACCTGGATTCAAAGTAGGATTCGGTTATAATTTTAGTCATCATGATAATTGGCATATATATTCTCAATATACAAGGCTTCATGAAACGAAAAGTATAAATTTTGTTCCAACCCGTCCTTCTGGTATTACGAGTGGGGTTTTTTATCCAACTAATATAGGCTTTCCTGTAACGGGTTCTATTCCTGGGTCAGACATTAATACTACGTTTAAAATCGAGTTAGACAAAATAGACTTTGAGCTAGGTAGGGTGTATTATATAGGCGCTAATTTAATTACTACACTATTTGCTGGAGCAACATGTCACTTTTTGGATCAAAGCTATGATCAATTTGTTATAAATATACCTTCTTCGGTTGATTTTAAAACCTTTTTTAAAAATGATTCATGGGCAATTGGCCCTAGACTCGGATTAGAGACAAAATGGATTTTTTATAGAGGTTTTAGACTGTTTGCAAATGGAGCTTTTTCATTGATGTTTTCAGAAAATGATATGTCAGGTTTGTTTGTTGTTTTTACCTCTCCTGTAGTAACAAGAAATTATAAAAAGGTAAAAAAGGAAATAATTCGTGATGTTGAAGAATTAGCTATTGGTTTTGGGTGGGGATCTTATTTTGTAAATGATAAATTGCATATAGATCTGTCTGTTGCATATGAAGCTCAGAGATATTCTCATACTAATTATATGAACTACTATAGTCATCTAGTGAATACTGGGATCAGCTCTACATTTTTAGAAAAGCCAGGCGATGCTTTTTTGCATGGGTTAACCGTATCTGCTAGGCTAGATTTTTAATTTTAAGTGATTTGTTTTTATTAAATTGAATAAAAAGATAAAGTTTGTTTTTGTTCTTTTTTTGTATGATTTTCTAAAAACAAATAATTAGCAAAAAGTCTTGGGGCATGAAAATAAATTTAGATTAGTTAAATAAAAAAAAAAATTTACTTTTTATTCCTTTTCTTTCTACAATCTTTTTTTATTGATATATAAACTAAAGATTCTTTAAAAATAACGGAGCTGTTTTTATGAATTTATCTATAAAAATAACATGGATTTTACTTTCAATTGCAATAACAAGGAGCGTTTTTGCAGATAATTGTGAGCCATGTCCACCAAAGGAGCCAGCTAAATGCGATCCTTGTTATGAAAGAGCGCTCGATAAACAATACGATCAAGGACATGGAATATGTGAAGGTATTTTACCTAAAGCATATAATGCTTCTGGAAGCATTGACCTTTGTGGTGGTTTAGGAGCATATGTAATAGGTAGTTTTATTTATTGGGAATCTCTTGGAGATCAATTAGATTTAGGAAGAGTAAGGATTACATCGCCTACTCCTCAGGAATTAGAATTTCTTGAATTTAAAACAGGCTATCACATGGGATTTAAAGTAGGCTTAGGTTCTCATTTAAAAAAAGATAATTGGGATTTATTTTCTCAATATACTAGGCTTCATAAAAAAGAAAATACAATATTCGATCCGGCTAACAAAACAGGAACTTTCTCAACCTCTTGGTTTCAAACTATTTCATCATCAATTATCCTATCGGAAATAATATCAGGTATAAGAGCTTCTTGGAAAATAGAATTAGATAAAATAGATTTAGAGTTAGGTAGATCTTATTATATCGGAAACTCTGTTATATCTAGGTCATTTGTATCATTATCATTTTATATGTTAGATCAAATATATGATTTGGCTCTCAGCGTACCTCCTAACCCGGCCCTCGGAATAGACGTTGGAATATTTAATACGTCAATTAAAAATGATTCTTGGGCGATAGGTCCAAGATTCGGCCTTTCAACTTCTTGGTTTATTTATAAGGGATTTAATCTTTTTGGATCTGCTACGTTAAGTTTGATGTTTGCTGAAAATGAGATTTCAGGATTAGGAATAGAAGATAGCATTACATATACGGTGAAAAAAAAAGATATATATATTCTTCGCGATGTTGAAGAATTTTCTCTTGGTCTTAGTTGGGGTTCTTATTTAACACATGATAAATGGCATTTTAATATATCTGCAGCATATGAAGCTCAAAGATATTCTCATACCAATTATATGTCATATGTATCTCAATTAAATGATCAGAGCAATGAAGTAAAACCCGGAGATCTTTATCTGCATGGTGTGACAATCGTTGCTAGATTTGATTTCTAATTTTTTAATAACCTACTTTTAATAAAGGGAAAATAGAGCTTATTCTTCCTTTTTTTTATTCTACAAATGGAATAAAAAAAGAGTGAAATTTACAAAGTTTGAGAAAAAAAATATTTTTCTTTTTTTAATTTTCGTTTTTTCCTACAATGGATTTTTAAAAGAATGTGAACTAGAAATTTTTAAAAATAACGGAGGTATTTTTTATGAGTTTAATTAAGAAAATATCTTGGATTCTACCTGCTATAGCTCTGACGAGCGGAGCATTTGCAGATAATTCAGATATTTCAAGTTATTGCGATCCATGTCCACCAAAGGAACCATCTGAGTGTGATCCTTGTTATGAGAAGTCTCGCAATAAACCATACGAGCAAGGATATGAAATATGCGAAGGAGCTCTTCCTAAAGCATATAATGCTCCTGGAAGAATTGATATCTGTGAAGGTATAGACGCATACGTTACAGGTAGTTTTATTTATTGGGAAATATTTGGAGATCAATTAGATTTAGGTAGTGCTAGAACTGATACAGATACTCCAATTACAGTTAAAGCAATAAAATTCACAACTGAGTATGAGCCAGGTTTTAAAATTGGATTAGGCTCTCATTTTAGTCATGATGATTGGCATTTATATGCTCAATACACAAGACTTCATGCAAATGAAAGCACAACATGGAAACCAACAGTTGGTGCAACTGGAGTGTTCATTACTCCTTTTTTTTTAAATGATACTTCTAATTCTCATTCGTTTAACTTTACTGATATTCCAAATGGAGTTACAAGTAAATGGAAAATGGAGTTAGATAAAATTGATTTAGAATTAGGACGTGCATTTTATGTCGGAACTAATCTAATCACTACTCCATTTGTTGGTTTATCTGGACATTGGATGGATCAAAGCTATTCAATGAGCTTAACAGATGGTCGTACTTCAGGCGGTGGAGTTTTTAGTGGTCTCATTAAAAATGATTCTTGGGCAATTGGTCCTAGATTTGGTTTTGAATCTAAATGGATTTTCTATGAAGGATTTAGACTATTTGGTTATGGAGCTTTTGCTTTGATGTTTTCAGAAAATGATATGTCTGGAAATACAGTAGAATCTGATACTGCATATACAGCATCTAAAGTTGAAGAACTTATTGTTCGCGATGTTGAAGAGTTAGCTATTGGTCTTGCTTGGGGATCTTACTTCACAAGTGACAAATGGCATATGGATTTGTCTGTTGCTTATGAACTTCAAAGATATTCTCATACAAACTATATGAGCTACTATTCTCAATTAGCATTGAGTGGAACAGAAGTAAAACCAGGTGATACTTTCATGCATGGTTTAACTCTATCTGCTAGATTTGATTTCTAATTTAAGTAATTAAATCTTATTTTAAGTTAAAGGGAAGGTTTTTTTTACCTTCCCTTTTTTTTATGGCTATTTTTTCTAGAAGATTTCTTTCTAATTATCAAAATTAATTAATTTCATGTTATTTAGTTGACAGATAATTCAATTATCTATTAACACTCCAATTAGATAAACAAGAGAAATCAATTATGAAAAAATCTTCAAAAAAAAGAATAAAAAAATCTCCTAAAAAGAGAATGAAAAAAACTTCTAAGAAAAGTGTGCCATTTATTATACCCTCAATTCTTATTACTTTAGCTATTTTTGTTTTTTTTCAGTTTTCAGAAACTAAAGATAATAATTTTTTAATGAGAATTTTTCAAAAATATCTAGGTAAAAATGAATCTAAAAGAGAATCTTTTATAATCTTAGGTAAAAGAGGAAATTTAGTTGTCGACGCTAAAATCGAAGATGATAAAGAGTTAAATGAAGAAACAGATTTAATAGAATCTTCAAGCTATTTAACGAAGATGGTAGATGAAAAACCTACTAAAATTGAAAAATCAGATAGTGAAGTTCTAAAAATATTTTCTCTAAACGATGAAATCGCATCTCAAGGTGAGTGTAATCCTTGTGAAGAAGAGATGCTAAAAAAATCGTATATTCAAGGAGAGGGGATCTGCAGATATGATCTTCCAATGGGATACAATGCACCTGGAAGAATTGATATTTGCAAAGGAAGATGTTTTATAACAGCAGATTTCATCTATTGGGAATCTCTAGCAGATCAATTAGATTTAGGAACAGTAAACATTACTGCGCCATTGCCACAAAAATTTGAGATTATTAAATTTAATACAAGCTATCAACCAGGCTTTAAAGTAGGGGTAGGCACTCGTTTTAAAACAGATGATTGGGATTTATATTCTCAATATACAAGACTTCATGAAAAAGAAAGTACATCGTACAATCCAGCTAACAAACTTGGAAATTTTTTAACTTCTTGGTTTCAAACAGATCCAGGGTCTTTTGACTTATCTCAAATAACGTCAAATATAGTCGCTTCTTGGAAAGTAGATTTAGATAAAGTAGATTTAGAGCTAGGTAGATCTTATTATTTAGGTTCTAAGCTTATTGCAAAACCAATTATATCACTATCGTATCATAGCATAGATCAAAGTTATGCTCTCAGTTTGACTGAAGGGACTACAGTTCAACGGGTATCTGTAAAAAATGATTCTTGGAGTTTAGGCCCTAGATTTGGGTTTTCAACTTCTTGGTTTATGTATAAAGGATTTAATCTTTTTGGATCTATTTATCTGAGTTTAATGTTTGCTGAAAATCAGATTTCAGGATCAGGAAATGAAGATTTAATTTCCTATAGAGTGACAAAAGTCGATAAGCATATTCTTAGAGATGTTGAAGAGTTCGTGATCGGCCTTGGTTGGGGGTCATATTTTACAAATGATAGATGGCATTTTAATATATCTTTGGCATATGAAGCTCAAAGATATTCTCATACAAATTATATGTCTTACGTATCTCAAATGAATTCAGAGACTAATGAAGTGAAACCAGGCGATCTTTATATGCATGGTATGACAATTTCTACTAGGTTTGATTTTTAATGATTTTTAAAAACTATAAATATAAAGAAGCTTTTTCAAAGCTTCTTTATATTTACTGTCACCATTTTTTAAATTATCGGAATTACTTTTTTAATTAAATTTACACCAGGCGCATTTTCTAAAAGGTGAAGTAATTTGAATTTCCCAAGCACTGATTTTAAAATTGCTTGAGCAATCGCTTTTTCGATTTCATCAATTGGAAAGCCTGTTTCATCAGTAATGTTATAAAACTCTAATTTATCAATCGTTGGAAATGTCTCTTTTTGTCCATCTGCTTTTGTTAAAATAACCGTTATGTTGTATAGAGTTAGTTTTTTTATTAGATATTTTCTTTTTGTCTCTTTTTTAGATTTTGTAGGGGTATTCATTAGAGTTACCCAATTATTATTAGAGCCAGATGAATTATAAAATTCTAGTCCAATAATGTTGTTAGAAAGCGTAAAAGAATCAATTGTTAAAGTCTCTGATCTTATTTCAGATAAAGATGATCTAACATCAATTTTTTTTGAAAAAAAAGAACTATCAGTTTTTGAGCCTTTTGGCGTGCCAATATTTAGATCATCAATCTTTAAATGCTTTTTAGTAATGGTAACATTTTGAATAGATACAGGAACCTGAAACTCTTTAGAGAGCATATGAGCAACGATATTTGGGAAATTAAACCAAATAACAAACCCTAGAATGAAGATAATTATTATAAATGAGAAAAATGGAATAAAAAACTTTTTCATCGTCAAAACCTACTATTTTCTTTTTTTTATATTATAAGTATTTAAAAAAAAACACAAATTGTTCATATGTAAAAATAGAAAAGATAAAAATAGGAGTAGAGTTTATGAAGAAATATTCCCCGTGGTTTATTGCTTTATTTGTAATAATACTTGTCGTTGTCGTAGTTTGGATAATAAAAACACCAATTATAGCGTCTTATTTATCAAATAAGTTAAAGACAGATGTTTCAATGTCTAACATTGCGATTTCTACTAAAAAAATGACGATTAAAAATTTTAGAATAAAAAATCCAAGAGGATCCAAGAGTAGATATGCTTTTATAGCTAAACAAATTGAGGTTAATTACTCATTTTCAAAACTTATGTCTTCTCCTTCAATAGTAGATAGCATATTAGTTCAAGATATAAATTTAGATATAGAGTGCTCAAATCCACTGTGTACTAAAAATAATTGGACAACTATCGTTGATAATATCAATGCAAAAGAGAGAAAAAGTGCAAGTAAAAAAGAAGTGATATTAAAAACGCTTAGTTTGAAAAATATGGACGTAGCAATTACTGGCTTGGGTCTTGATTTTAATAAAACTAAAAAGACAAATATTCCATCCATCGAATTTAACAATATCAGCAATAAAACAGGGTTTCCAACTCAGCAATTAATTGCAGCGATTTTTAGATCTGCAGGTTTGAAAGATTATTTGAAAGGTATTTTAGAAAATCAAGGATTTTGGGAAGGAGTGATCAAAGGTTTTAAAGAATTAGGATCTTCGGATAATTCCCTAGAAGAGAGTATTAAAGCTATTTGATTCTCTTTTTTTTAAATAGAGATTTTAATCTATTTAGCCTACATAGCTTTGCCAGCATATAAAAAAACAAGCATTATCTTTTGATAATGCTTGTTTTTTATCACTTTAATTAATCGAGGACTTTTGATTAATATCCCATTCCGCCCATTCCTGGCGCCATTGGAGGGGCACTCTCTTTTTCTTCTTCTTCTGTTATAATAGCTTCTGTTGTTAATAAAAGAGCCGCAATTGATGCAGCAAATTGAATTGTACATCTAACTACTTTTGTAGGATCTACAATTCCGTTTTCGAACATATCAACATAGCTATCTGTTGCAGCATCATAGCCTTCAGTCGGTTTTAAGCTTTCAACTTTTTGGATGATTATAGAGCCTTCTACTCCAGCATTTGAAGCGATTTGACGAAGAGGCGCTGTTATAGCTTTTTTAACTATTTCAGCTCCGATTTTTTCATCGCCTGTTAGAGAGCTAATAAGAGCGTCTAGAGCGTCTTTAGTTCTGATAAAGGCAATTCCACCACCTGGTAAAATCCCTTCTTCTACTGCAGCTTTTGTCGCATTCTGAGCATCGTCTACTCTATCTTTTTTCTCTTTAACTTCAAGCTCTGTTGCTCCGCCAACTTTAATGATAGCAACTCCGCCAGTTAGTTTTGCTAATCTTTCTTGAAGTTTTTCTTTGTCATAATCAGAATCGCTATTTTCTATGTGAGTTTTGATCTGATCGATTCTATTTTGAATCTCTTCTTTTTTGCCAGCTCCGTCAACTAGTGCTGTCTCTTCTTTTTTGATAATAGCTTTTTTGACTTTGCCGAGCATTTCTAAAGTTGTATTTTCTAGTTTTATTCCTAGATCTTCTGAGATGAATTGTCCTCCTGTTAAAATTGCAATATCTTCTAACATTGCTTTTCTTCTGTCTCCAAAGCCTGGAGCTTTTACAGCCACAACTTTTAGATTTGCTCTTAGTCTGTTAACGACTAAAGTAGCAAGCGCTTCTCCTTCTATATCTTCTGCAATGATTAAAAGAGGTTTTCCTGTCTCTGCAGTTGATTGCAAGATAGGTAAAAATTCTTTCATCGAAGATATTTTTTTCTCATATATAAGAACAAAAGCATCATCTAGTTCAGCTTGCAGTTTTTCTGGATTTGTAATAAAATATGATGATAAATAACCTCTATCGAAATTCATGCCTTTTACAACATCTAGAGTTGTTTCAAACCCTTTCGCTTCTTCAACTGTGATTGTTCCATCTTTTCCAACACTATCCATTGCTTTTGCAATGATTTGACCAATCTCTTTATCTCCATTCGCTGAAATTGTTGCAACTTGTGCTATTTCTTTTGTATTTTTAATAGATTTAGAAAGTTTTTGAAGTTTATCAACTATTGTTTTGGTTGCTTTTTCAACACCTTTTTTCAAGTCCATTGGATTTGCGCCGGCTGTAATGTTTCTTAAGCCTTCTGAATATATAGCTTCAGCTAAAATAGTCGCAGTTGTTGTTCCGTCTCCAGCTTTATCTGCTGTTTTATTAGCGACTTCTTTTACCATTTGAGCTCCCATATTCTCATGTTTGTCTTCGAGCTCAATTTCTTTTGCAACAGTAACGCCATCTTTTGTAATTTGTGGTGATCCATAAGATTTGTCTAAAACAACGTTTCTACCTTTTGGTCCCAAAGTTACTTTGACTGCAGCGGCTAGAGTTTGTACTCCTATCAAAATTTTTTGCCTTGCCTCTTCTCTAAATTTAATTTTTTTTGCTGCCATTTTTTTACTCCTATTTTTAAATGTTTTTATTCTTCAACAATAGCGATGATATCATCTGCTTTCACAATAATAAACTCTTCATCGTCGATAGTAATTTCTTGTCCAGCATATTTATCCATGAAGATAACGTCTCCAATTTTCACTGGCATTGAGATAGTTTTATTCTCATCTGTTACTTTTCCAGGACCTATTGCAATTACTTTTGCCATTTCCTGTTTTTTCTTAGCTGAGTCAGGAATTATAATCCCACCTTTTAAGGTCTCTTCGCTCTCTAATCTTTTAGCTACCACTCTATCAGAAAGT
>SDBT01003476.1_pt1 | contig 27229 bp, 34 predicted proteins | sample 2277101 | NCBI WGS metagenome assembly SDBT01 (sample SAMN10404973, study PRJNA504765) | marine sediment metagenome | isolation source: marine sediment core GS10_PC15, 103 cmbsf | place: Arctic Ocean: Southern Knipovich Ridge | collected 2010 | reverse complement strand
GCATTAACAGACACCCGGGAGTACACCATCAGCGACAAAGGCCGCGCATTGCTGGAAGCCCAGGAGCCCTCAGCCGCCGCGTCGACGGTAGGCGAGGCCGATCTGGTCTCCGCCGACGATGTCAAGCTACTCCGCATGCTGTCTGAGGGCGTAACGCTCAAAATGGGGCACCCGGCCCTCGGCCGCTTTCGCAATCGCGGCTGGGTTGAGGTCACGGCAGAGACCGGAGCATTCCCCACTTGGTCGAGCCGGGAGTACTGTATCACCGACGCTGGCCGGCGCGTGCTGGCGGAGCGGGATGGGTGACGATGGACCCCGACCCTCGCGCGCAACGGGCCTACCTCCTCTACGTTGAGGAGGGCTTGTCGCTGCGGGCCGTGGCGTGCATCGTACACGCCGATCGTGTCAGGATTCGCGGCTGGATCGTCGAGCGGGGCGGAGAGATTCGGAAGTACGGCTACAACGGCGACAACGACAGAGACACCGCGACGCAGGTGGGGCCGGCGCAGACGGGCTGGCGCACGGACGCGGGATGCAGTATCGGACACAGCAAGCAGGGCACATATTCGACGGGCGATAGCTGGTATTGCGGTCGCCATTGCGAGCACGGCCGCTGCAAGGAAAAGGTAACGGCGGAGAATCTATCGGCCTTCAAGCGGCTGGCGGAAAAGCGCAAGGCTGACGACAAGCTCATCGCAGAGCGCAAGGCAAAGAAACTCTCGGGGAACGCTTTGTGGCGCGGGGTGCGGGGGAAAGTGAAGTGGAGAGGAGGGTGACGTGCAGGGTGGATTTGTGAGCAATTTGGGTGACGATATGGATACGATAGAAAAGGGAAGGTGATTGATGACCGAGTTGGATCGTAGGCATTTCTTAGGACTTTTGGGTGGTGGCGCAGCTTCGTTGGCGTTTTCTCAGGCAGTAGGAGTGCGGGAGGAAAGCGCCGATAAGAATAATGATGCTCTTGAGATATATGATTTTGTGATAGTGATAAAATCGCAAAAAACGCAGCGGGGCGAATTGGAATTGCGTGTAACTATGAAAGTGACATATCGGGATACCGGCATAGAACAAGTTTTCGCCCCAAGAATAGTAGTAGTAGGTGATGTGCTTGAGTTAAGCGGGCAAATGATTACTGACCTGTGGAGCAAGAATGGCTAAGACGTTGCACATCAAACTCCATGGCTGTCTCGGAAGAGCCAAACAGCGCGTCATGTCGCATTTTGCGCGCACGATGCCAGAGATGTCGAGGGATGAGCTAGAGGCGCTGACAACGACGTTGGCGCAATCATTATGTTCTTTGCTTTCCTCAAAACAGCTCGATGAATGGTATGGGAATCTTAGGAGAATGGAGTCGCACATTCTTGCAACGAAGGGGCAACGAGTAAAGCCGCGCCCGCCGCGTCGTGACGAGCAGGGCCATCTGATAACGTTGTGACGCCCGATGCGAGCGGTTTGCGTTGGTAGGAGGGAACATGTTTTTCGTAGGTGACGTGCGCAGGGTATTGATGATCCGTGGTAGCCATCTTTGGAACGCCTGGGTTCGAGACGTGACGGCAAGACTGGAAGGGTCGTGGCTGATACGGGATCGGCGGCATATATTGCTAGGAGGGATAGTATGATCTGGGTTCGTTTTGGTCGATGGGGCCACGCTGCTGATGATCGTTTCATCTGGGACCGTATTCTCCACAATAGGTGGTGCTGGATACCGTTCTGTCATCGGCGGCGACGCTACATCGCAAAATGAGGGGTATATGAACAGACAACATTTTCAACGAGCCTGATAGAACAGCGTGAGAACCCTAACGCCTGAAGAGCTAGCCAAGGCCAAAAAGCTCCGTGACGACCGAATGTCGTGGATCGGGATTGGCCATGCCTTGCATTGTTCAACTAATATCGTGAGAGACGCCTTGGTCGCTGAGGGGTATTCCGTAAGGATAGTCGTTCCGGAAGAGTTCAAGGCGTTGGCGTATAAACGCTACATCGTTGACGGTGCTACGCTGAGACAAGTTGAGATCGAACTGGGAATTAGCACTCGGACGATCAAGAAGTGGATCATAGAACGTGGCGGGAGAATACGTTACGGACGCAAGGATGAAAAAGCCGTGTCACCCTTGCAAATGGGCGACACGTGGTACAAATATTGCGTATGCAGATTGTGCAGGGATGAAGGGCGCAGGGAGCGCGCATTGCTAGTTTGCAGCGACGATTGCGGCACGCCGGGCACGCCTGAGCGATTGGAGACGGTTGGATAAGCTGGCGTATTACAACAGGCTGAAGGAGCGCAATCAGCCTCGGATCGTTCCTGACGTTTTGGCCAGAGCCGGGTTTCATTCCAAACAAATGCTAGCCCATCAGGCGATGCAAAACAAGAGATATGTCTTGTTCGGCGGCGCTCGTGGCCCTGGGAAAAGCTATTGGCTGCGATGGGTGCTTTTGTGGTTCGTAATGGAAGCGTATAGGAAGTACGCTGTTCGTGGGATACGCGTGATGCTTGGGTGCGAAGACTATCCCACCTTGGTAGATCGCCAACTCTCGAAGATCGAAATGGAATTTCCGAGGGAATGGGGAGAGTACCGAAAAGGAGCTCGGGAATTCAGGGTGTTGGATCGTTACGGTGGCGGAGCGATCTGTTTCAGGAACATGGATGATCCCGAGAAATACGTCGGTTCTGAATGGGCAGCGATAGCGATAGACGAGCTTACCAAGCACCTCATGCGGACGTTCAACATTCTTCGTGGGAGTTTGCGGTGGCCGAGGTTTCCGTGGACCAAGTTTTTGGCGGCTAGTAACCCGAACGGAGTAGGTGCGGCTTGGGTGCGCAAGCTGTGGATCGAGGATGATTTTCCCAAAGAGCTTAAAGGGATTAGAAACAGGTTCGCTTTCATTCCGGCGTTGCCGTCTGACAATCCTCACTTAACCCAAGAATACATCGAAGATCTTGAGTCGCAACCTGAATTCTTGCGACGTGCATGGTTACTCGGGGATTGGTACGCTGGGGTCGAGGGGCTTGTCTATTCAAATTTCAACGAACTAAACATTACAGAGGATGAGCCCGATCTTACCAAGCCAATTAGCGTAGCGTATGACGATGGCTACGTGGACCCATTGGCGATTCTATTTGTACAACGTTCGGGAAAGGGCTTGCTCGTATTTGATGAACTGTATGAGTCTGGGCGAATGGATGATGAAATGGTTGCGGACGTCGTTGAAAGGTGCGAGAAACGAGGGTGGCCGCTTCCGGAAATGGCGATAGGTTCTGTCGAAGCGAATCAATTGCAAAAGCGTTTTCGCAGGGCGGGAATTAGGCCGCGCCACAAGGCTACCAAGGTCGTAGATGGTATCAACTTGGTGCGGCGTCTCATTTGTGACGGAAAGGGTTATCGCGCCATCAAATTTCACAAGCGTTGCGTAAACACTTTATGGGAGGTGAGCTCGGGATTTCAATATCCTACGGGGAAACGGGGTGGTCACGAAAAGCCAATGGACGGCAATGATCACTGTCTTGTAGCGGGAACGCTTATTACAACAGAACGGGGCAATGTTCCTATTGAGATGGTGACTACAGCGGATCAAGTTCTTACCAGGAAAGGCTATCGGCGTGTTTTAGCAAGCGGGATGACCAGCGAAGCCGCCAGGGTGATAACTGTGCGATTCAGTAATGGCGCAAGTCTTACGGGCACGCCAGACCACCGAGTTTGGGTCGAAAGCAAGGGATATATCGAATTGCAAGCTTTACGGTATAATGATATAATGGTTCCAGTTACTAAATATGAAGGGAGGCTATTATGTCGCGGACAGAAGAGATCATCTATCAAGGCGTTGTGTTTCGCCGCTATCCCGATTCGCCGAATTGGGCGGACCGTATGTATTATCGCTCGGCGGGCGGCCATGGGAAAGATGGATTGGGAAGTCTGCATCGAAGAATGTGGTATGATCTACACGGGGCAATTCCAAAAGGACACTCAATTCACCACATTGACGGAAACTCTCTCAATACTGACTCAAATAATCTGGCCTGCATTTCGACAAAAGAGCACCTTGCATTACATGGCGTCGCAATGTCTGACGAACGCCGTGAACAGTTACGCCAGCATATGGACAGAATCAGGCCGAAGGCTGTCGAGTGGCATAGTTCACCAGAGGGCCGAGCGTGGCATAGTGCTAATGGCAAACGATCTTGGGAAGGGAGAAAGTTTCACAAACGACAATGTGAACAGTGTAATGAATCGTATGAGACGCGTTCTGCGCATGGTCGCGAACGGTTTTGTTCTAATGCCTGCAAGAGCGCAGCGCGTCGTGCAAGCGGCGTGGATAATGAGCAAAGATTCTGCGAAAATTGTGGGAAACAATTCGTTTGCAACAAATACGCAAAGCAGCGATTTTGTTCGTCCACTTGTGTGGGAAGGGCTCGTTACGCAAAGTTATTGTCAGCCCGTTTATGATCTTACGGTCGAAGGCGCACATGAGTTTTTCGCAAATGGCATCTTGGTTCACAATTCTATGGATGCGCTACGTTATTATTGTCAAATGCGGATGAGCAGAGCTAGGAAAAGAGAGGAGGAGACAAGTGATTCTGATTAGTCAAATTGCCTGGTTCTTTAGCTGGTCGCTTTTGTGCTGCGACGCCAAGTGTGACAAGGCGTGGGGGCATAATGGAGGACGTCCGCAGGTCACGTTTTCTGACGACCCTGACGACTACGCTTATTTGCCCGATTCGGAAGTGGGAACTGCGCCGGCGAATCCCGACACGGCGGAGGGTGGCGACATGAAACCTACTCATGTTCTAACACGCCATAACAAATGGTGCGCCAGAGAGTGTGAGAGGTCTAGTATCGTATCGCTCACGTCTCAGTGTATGGAACTAGAACTGCGCGACTTTTCCAAGCTGGTGTACAATATGTGAAGCACAGAGGAGGTGCAGCATGGCGAAGATTGAGCTGGGCGGCCATTTGTGGATTTGCGAAGATGAGCGCGGCGACAGGCACTTGTATCTTAACACGCAGAGATTGGTTGACGTTTTGCCTCATTGCGATATGGAAGTTAAGGATGATGTGGGATACGCGCTTGGCGATTTGTGTCTTTTGGTGAACTATGGTCCTGTTGGAATCACTATAGATCAATCGGAGGTAGTTGCCAAGCGAGCGATTAAGCGACATCGGGGAGCGTCGGATATACTGGAGGAGTGTGACAGTCAGACTAAATCGTGTCCGTTTTGTGAGGGTCGGACCTTTTATATAGAGCTAAACGAAGAAGATAGTATGTGGGCAGTGTTTTGTCGTGTTTGCGGTAATCTTGGCCCTGTGGCTGTTGACCGCGATGGTGCTATCAAAAGGTGGAATAGGCGAGTGAAGCAGGAGGAATTGTGAGCAGGCACGAGCATATGATTTGCGACGGTTGCGGCGAACAGATGGATCTTCGCGATGATGGAACTCCGATACATGCGCATTTGGGTGTTTGGGGAGGAACACCTAACGAAGTGCATTTCCACGATGTGCATTGCATGGCACTGTATATGGAAAATTGGAACAATAAGCGTCGGCCTTTTAACAAGGTTCGCATTGTAGTTGAGTATGTAGGGAAGGAGGCGAAATGACGAAGCTGATGGAGTTCGCGAGAATCACAAAAGAGAATGAGCAGAAGAAAGACGACGAACGGTGTAAGGAAGAAATACAAGAGATTTGTTTAAGTATTCTCGCGGCGCATCCCGATTCAATTCGGCGATTGACGGACAAAGAGTTTTGTGGTTGGAAAATGCCTTGCGAGGTAGTTAGCAATGATTCTCGCATTGTTATATTTGAAGACGTACAGCTATTAACGATTGTAACTGAGGTATTGAAACAAAGATGCCTATTTAGAATTGTTGGCTGCGGACGGGCTTCGCATATTGGCCGCCAAATCAAGAAGCTGTCTGATCTGGTGTGGGACTGATGACGAAGCTGATGGAGAGAGCATGGAAGGCTAGCGAAAAACAGATGGTCAAGGGGGAGCGGAACGTTCACAAAAGCCTGATGCGGACCTGCAGGAAAATGTTTGGTGCTTATCCTGACGAGGTTGCGAGAGTGTCTGACGAAGATAAAAGAATGCTCATGTTGGCGATGCGTTCCGGGTACTTTCGTTACGTCCGCTACGAAGACGTGAAACTGATATGCGAGAATTCCCATGTAGTAGAACCGTGGTATTTGTGGAAAGTGATTCGCCACGATCAAAAACTTAGTCGGGGAGGCATGGTGACTTGCTTGGCGGATCTAGCGAAATGAATGAGTGTTCCTACTGCGGAAGGTATCACAACGAGTCAATGTGTCCAGGATGCGGTGCCGCGGGGCAGTTCATGGATTTGGGTATTTTGGCGCAAGATTTTTCAACGGGGGGATTTATTGATCCAGATGTTATGGCGCAGATTTCGCGCGACGTACACGAACAGGTTGCTTTCGAGGCTAATTGTATTGCGGGCCTGAGACGATCTATTGTTCCAAGACTAGACCATGTTCCATTGCGTGAGAAACGAACCGTGCGGCCGCCAGTACCCAAACCGGGGATATTGGCGTGGTGATCCAGCATATTTGCTAAAGGAGGACAAGATGGCTTGCGTATATCTGGTTCTGTATCGAATAATCCGGCCTGGCGGCGGAAGCGGCGTTTCCGAACACGGCGCTGCTATAGAGGCGCCTACTGCGGAAAAGGCTCTTGCCATATTGCGACGAGATTATTCCGCAACGAGTATAACGTTGACCGTTCATTCTGTAGTTGACTGGCGTCCGTCGCTCATGACCAAGGTTCTTAAGTAGCAGCCATTGACAGAACGTAAAAGTATGGTATAATGTACGAGATGGACAATGATTCTGTCAAGGCTCTCGCGGGTGAAGACGAGGCGCTTCTTGAGCGTCTTCTTCGGCGTTCTGCTCTTGCGTTAGTTGATGCTGTAGAGCGCAAGCAGGGCATCCAGCCACGGACGAAAGAGCTGAGGGACCGACATCGAAAAGAACGGCGGGAACAAAACCGCTAGCATAGTCTGACAGCTTCCCGAAAGGCACGCTGTTCCACGAAAGTGGGGCGCGCGCCTTTTTTCGTGTTAGAGGGGATTGATGGGACTGATTACTAGAACGAAAGACGCGGTACTCGTTTCTGCTACTGTGATCACTGCCGCAGAGACACTTATAGGTACAGCGATAGACGCTAGCGAGTTCAATAAGCTCTCGCTGTATTTCGATTACGTGAACGGCGACGAGACCGATGTTGACGTCTACATCAAGTTCTTGCCTACGAACGACGGGAACACGTATGACTGGGGCGTCTGGACCAAGACAGGTAGCGAGTTCACATTCTCCGAGGATCACATCACGATGTCTGTCACTGGCAGTTACGTGTTCATCCTCGACGTTGAAGCGCAAGCACTTGTGCAGCTTTACACGGATGCTAACGGCGGAACGCCGACCGGAACACTGGCGATAAAATACCGGTTGAGTCGAGAGTGATTTCTACCGTCGCCGGTATAATTGTCGCCATAATACCGTACACGGTCGGCGCAATCATAGGTTTCATTATGCGGGGGCTTGCGGTGGTCGTCGCGGCATTTGAGGAAGGATACTCTACAGGTCGTGGCGGATGAGTCTCATCGAACGAATCGGCGGACGAGCGAGCAGGCTGTTCAAGCGTTCTTTGGCGGACCTGCATCCCGAGCTGATAGGTCGCGAGCACCTGAAGATCGTCGGCGGCTTGGGCGACGCGTTTGGGGCGGGTCGGGCGAAATGGGATTACGCGAACCATGTTTGGGTCCACAAAGCTATCACGGTTCTCGCGAACAACTTTGCATCGTTGTCGCTGTCAATAGTGCCGAAGGGCGAAGACACGGAGCTGGAAACGCATCCGCTTTTGGAGCTGTTCCAGTTTGTGAATCCACTTATTCCGCCCGGCGCGCTTTGGGTTCAGTGGCTCACCGACATGATGCTGTTCGGCGAAGCGGGGTTGGAACTTACCAGAACGCTGAACGGGCAGTTTGCCGAGATTTGGATACGGCACTCGCACGAAATCACGATCAGGGTGAACCGGAAGACGGCTTATAATCAGCTTCTTGGATACAGGCTAGAAGTCGATGATGCGGAGCCGTACAGCCTTCCGCCCGAAGACATGTTAATGTCGCGGTTTTACAATCCCTCCGTTCGGTGGCGGGGATTGGCACCGATAACGGCCATTCGAATGGGCTTGTCCATCGATCAGCTTTCGCAAGCGTGGTCGAGACTGTTTTTTAAGAATTCGGCAAGACCGGATATGGTCATCATCGCAGAGCAAGGCTTGACCAGGGCGGAGCTGGACGATCTGGAGGACCGGTTCACTGATCAGATCGGCGGTTTGGGGAAGGCGCATTCTATCATTGCTCTTGAAGACGGCATCATGGACGTAAAGCCCATTGGCGCAATGCCGAAAGACACCGAGTGGATCGAGCAGCGCAAGCTCTCTCGGGAAGAGACCGGCGGATTGTTCGGAGTCCCCGACGAGTTGATGGGTTGGGGCAAGGACACCTACGAGAATTTCAAGCAGGCGATGCGTTTTCTGTGGACGGTGACGCTGATTCCGTTGGTGAAACTGCGCGACAATTCGCTTACGGAGTTCTTTCACACGGAAGGTTCACTTGAGCCAGAACTGCAATTCCTAACGAACCTCACGAACATCCCGGCGCTTCAGGAAGACTTGCTTGACAAGGCGCGCCAGGCAGCGAGGTTCATCACTTCTGGCTGGCCGATCAATGTCGTCAACGAGAGGCTTAACCTCGGATTTCCCGAGATGGAAGGCGGATGGGTCGGGTACATCAACCAGGGGCTTATCGGGGCATACGGTTCGGACATCCCGCCGATTCCAGAAGAGCAGGTTGAGATGTTCCCAGCGGTTGCTAGACAGCTTCGGCGCAACAGTGGCCAGACGGTACAGGAAATATGTGCGACTTTTGGGTTCAAGATGGCACTCATTTCGCAATTTGAAAGCGGCATTCGTTCTCACGGGCTAATAGCAAGTGACTTGCAGAACTATTCACGTGCTCTTGATATTGAACCTGAACATCTCAAGGCATTTATGACATTAGGCGCGGCGTATTTCAAAGACTTGCCAGTAGAGCCGCTTTGCACTAAGTGGCGTTTACTCGAAGAGTTTGGGTCTGACGAGCACAAGCTGGTTTGGCTGCTGTTTGAATCGAAGACGCGCGGATTTGAATCGACGTTTGGCGGAAAGCTGCGAGACGAATTCAGTCGCCAGGAAGACGATGTTACCAGCAAGGTCATAGGATTTGACGCTGTTGAGCAGATCATGCTCACGGACGTATTCAGCATCAATGTTGAGATCGGGTTGTGGCTTGAGATTTTCAGGCCGGTTATCGAGGCCATCGTCCTATCCGGTGCGTTGAACGCAATGGACTTGACCGGCGAAGTTCCGGGAATCGTGTTCGACCCGGCGAGTCCAGATGTCATTTCAGCCATAGACGCTATTCTTGTCTTGTTCGTCGGAGCAGTGATGTCCACTACCGAAATGTCGCTGGCCGGACTGATAACTACCGGAATAGACGAGGGTTGGTCGGTTAACACTCTAGCGGACGAGATTGGCAAGCTGTTTACGCAGTTTCGTGGACCGAGAGCCCTAACTATTGCCAGGACCGAAATTGCGAGGTCATTTAACGCGGGTCAGTTAGAGGCTCTGAAACAGATGTCCATTCCGCGCAAAATGTGGATAAGCCAGTTGGACGATAGGGTTCGCGAAACACATTTAGAAGCACACGGACAGGTACGAGGCGTAGACGCCCCTTTTCTCGTTGGTGGAGAATCGTTGATGTTCCCGCTTGATCCGAACGGAAGCCCGGAGAATACGATTAACTGTCGTTGCACACTCGCGCCGGTGCTTGAGTAGTGGAGGTATCTATGGCTACGGTATTGACTCCCGGTGTCGTCGATTCGATTAGGCGGCGCACATTCACGAATTTGCAGACGAAGCAGCTAGACACGAATGGTTTTCAACATGAAGTTACGATCACCACGTCTACGAAGGATCGGTATGGCGACATCGTTGAGTCGAGTGGTGCTTTGACGGATAACTTTATGTTGAATCCGGTGGTGATGTGGGCGCACAGTTACGGGACTCCGCCGATTGGCCGAGCGCTAGAGTTGACGAAAAAGAAAAACAGCATCGTCGCTAGCTTCGAGTTTACTCCCGAGGGGATGTTTGAGTTCGCGGATCAAATTAGGGCGCTTTGGAATGGGCGATTCTTGAACGCAGTGAGTATCGGGTTTATGCCGACACAGTGGGAAGAGATTGAAGATAGCTGGTCATTCAAGTTCACGGAATGGGAGTTACTAGAGTTTAGTATTGTTCCCGTCCCGGCGAACGCTGAAGCTCTTCGTAAGGCGTTGAATGGCGTTTCTCGGGAAACTGGGCGTCGGATACTTGTGCCAAAAGACTTCGACATCGGTGGGCGTTTCGATCCCAAAGTTATTGAGCAAGACGTAACCAGCGAATCGGATGTTCAAACGGATAGCTTGAACATAGAGGTTGCGGTTTTGCCACCAGATTTCAAGAGCATGTTGAAAGAAATCACTCTTGAGGATTTGTGTGATGAGCTCATTGAACGCGACATGATGACTGCCGAATATGGCAAGTTGCTAGTGAAAGTCTGCCTGACAGACGAGTTGGAAAATGAATTAACAGAACGCGGGTTCTCGGTCATTAAGGAAGGTCGTGTTTTGTCAAAGGCCACGAGGGCGGTATTGGCACAAGCCCTTGATAAGCTCGGCGACGCAGCAGCCATCATCAGCGAGTTAATCGTTGAGGAACCCGAGGAAGATCCTTCCCCGGAGATAATTGAGGACGACTATGACCTCACAGATGAAGAGATGGAACGACTTGAAATCGCAGTTAATGAGTACATGGAGGGACTAGAATGAGCGCAAAAGAGCAAATGGAAAAGTTGATTGGTGTGCTTGGCGAGGCAACAGATGTTGCCAAGGAGCGTCAGGGCGACAACGAGGTGCAGTGGGACGAGATCAAAGAGAAGGTCGAAGAGACCGTAAAGGCCATGATGATCATTCGCAAAGGCGACAACACGGCGGCCAGCATGATTGCTCCGAGTGGGATCATCACGGAAGGAAAGTTCTCGGGATATTCCAAGGCTGATCTTCAGTTGACCGCGACTATTCTGAGACAAGCGCACGCTGAGCGACCAATAGGGGTGAAGCTTCCGTCCGAGACGCTCATTCGAGCGTTGGATACCGATTCAAGCGGCGCGGGCGCAGAGCTGGTGTTCACGGATCTGGCGCGTAGTTTGTGGCGAGACTTTTTCCTTACGTCGCGGATTACTGGCAACCTGGGAGCTGTGGCGATGCCAACAGATCCGTTTAAGATCCCCCTTGAGTTGGGTGATGTCACGTGGCGAAAAGGCACGCAGAACACTTCTACGACCGCTTCGAATCCCGCAACCAGTGACGTGACGCTGACCACGACCGAGCAGGTCGCAGAAATCAACTGGTCATATACGTTGGACGAGGATAGCGTGATCGCCATGCTGCCCGCGCTTCGGGACCGTTTGCGAATCAGCGGCGCGGAACAGTTTGATGCGTTTGTCCTGAACGCTGACGCGACTGATGCTGCTACCGGCAACATCAACTTGGACGACGCTAACCCGGACAACGATAAGTACTACCTGTCTGATGGACAGGACGGCATTCGGCACCAGTGGTTGGTGGACAACACAACTCAAGAAGTGAATGCTGGCGGGAACGCGTTGGTCGACGCTGATCTTCTAGATGCGCAATCGAACATGGGCAAGTACGGCGTGAATCCCGAGCGGATGATGCAGATTTGCGACGTATCGACCTACCTGAAGGGCTACCTGGGTCTTGACGGAGTGACAACGCTCGACAAGTACGGTTCAAGAGCGGTTTTGATCACTGGCGAGCTTGCCAACTATCGTGGCATTCCCATCGTGATTTCGGCTTCGGCACCTTTGACTGAGGCGGACGGCAAGGTCTCGGAAACGTCTGGCAGCAATACCTTGGGCCAGATCAGCATTGTGAACCGCGATTTCTGGCAGGTGGGCCTTCGACGTGACCTCATGATGGAAGTAGCGCGCGACATCCAGAAGCGGCAGTTCATCTTGGTCATCAGCTTCCGGATCGCAGTAGCGGCTTTCGGTACGCGGTCTACCATAACCCATACCGCCGGCGTCCGTAACATCCTGGTCTAGGAGGCGATATGAGAACAAGTTTTAGGGTTGCGACGATCATCCTCGTGGTGATCGTCGTGGCCGGATGTGGACTTTTCCAAAGTGCGGAACACCGGGCGATTCGTGAAAGGATCGCCATCGAGTCGAACCAGGCCGACACGTTCATCGGCGGCGGGTGGGACATCAAGTTCTACTCGGACACTGTGCGGAGTTCAGAAACCGGGTCTATTGATTCGGCGGCTGGTAACGTTCAGTTCGACGGTACGCTTTCGATTGGTGGTGTAGCAACGTTTGCTGGCAGCATAGACTTGGACGGCGCAGAACTGACGTTAGATGCCGATGCCGACACGTCAATTACGGCAGATACCGATGATCAGGTTGACTTTGAAATCGGTGCCGCAGACGAATATACGATGACTGCTTCCGGAATGTATTTCCAGGGCAATGAGTTGGTGTTGGATGCGGACGCTGATTCCAGTTTAACGGTGAGCACCGATGACCAGTTGGACATCGAACTAAATAGCACAGATGAATATACGCTAACCGCAACAGCGATGTATTTTCAGGCCAACAGCTTGGTTCTTGACGCAGATATTGACACGTCGATAACTGCGGACACCGACGATCAAATCGACATAGAACTTAATGGGTCTGACGACTTTCAATTTACAATTAACACATTTACTGCTCTGTCCGGGAGCGCGATCGAGGCCAACACTATCAATGAAACGACTGGTGGGAGCGGCGTCAATGTTGACAGCGTGCTTCTGAAAGATGGAAGTGCAGACCTCACGCTTGGTCCGTTGACTCTACAAAACGACGAAGGCATCGGTAACGCGACCAATGGCGAGATTGACTTTTTGATCAGTGGCAATCGCGAGTTTACCTTTACGTCTACGTCGATGGAGATATGGGCAAACGAATTGTTTCTAGATGCAGATGCCGATACGTCGCTTCACAGCGATGTAGACGACCAGATTGACTTTACGCTCGGCGGACAAGTCGACGCCGTGTTCGCGGCCAATCTGTTCCAGTTATCGACCGGGACCGTGCTCGAGGTCGATGTCGTCAACGAAGAGACCGCCGATGCGGGCGTCACTGTCGAGGGCGTGCTTCTGAAAGACGGGGAGGTCGTCTCGACCGGAGCCATCACGGTCGCGTTTGGCTCTATCCTATATGTCAGCGATATCATCGAGGCGTCTGCGGATGAGGGCGTGAATATCGAGGGGTCGTCTCTCATAGACAGTAACATCATCGCGGGAGCTGCACTCACGACCACGACGTTCATGGAAATCGGGACGTGGCTGCGGCCCTCGCTACAATCGACCATCGTCGTCACGAACGGCGGGACCATTACGCCAACAGGGACATACCAGCCGATCTCGGCAGTTGCAGCAGTCGGGCTAGACGACATCGTGATTATGTCCGATGGCGACGTGCTGGTGCTCACAAACGTCGATTCTAATACCGTGACGATCACAGACACGGGCGTGATCATGTTGTCGGGCAACATCGCGCTCGGCGAGTATGATACTCTCACGCTGCTATGCGACGGTACGAACTGGATACAGATTGCGACCAGCAACAACTAGGCGGTTAATGAGAATTCTCGCTTTGATCGATAGGCAATATGAGAAAGTCACCCGTCGAACACTCGGCGAATGCGACCTACTCACGTCGCCTCCGATCAGGGCGGGAGACTTAAAAACTCATTGGTTCGAAGAGGCTGATATCATCTATATCGATCTGTTTGGCGAGGCCGGAGACGAGTGGATGTACTCGACCCGCGGGCGACTTTTAAGCCTCGATTTCGTAAGGTCGCTCGCTCTTAGCGGACCAATCGTCTTTGCCACGACTTGTTTTTTGCCAGACACAGAGTTCGCGCAAGCGTTCTTAGACGCTGGCGCAAGGGCGGTGATCGGCGGAGGCGAACTAAATTGGGTCGGGGCACGCCGAATGGCTGGCGCGCAATGGCTGGCATTTTGGTTCGTCAGGTCTTTGAGGGCTGGCAAATCAATAGAAAAGGCTTTTAAGAGGGCCAGGGGAAAACTTTGGCTCAGGAAACTATGGAGTAAGGCCGCAGCGGATGCGGTGCAGTTCCGTTTGTACACATAAGGAGAAACATGGCATCTTCACAAGAAATGGAAGCCAAGAAAAGCAACATTCTTAGCTTTGAATACTACGCCGCAAACCTTGCGAGCACGCAGACCGACCTTGTGTTGGCGGCTGCTGGCGAGGCAACTGCTTCGGACGTACCTCAGCAACCTTGTCCGTGGGCAGGCTCTATCGTTGGCATCTCGGTTCAGATCGAGGCTGCGCGGTCGGGTGGTTCGGCGATCTTCCAACCGACGATTGATGGCACGCGTGCGGCGGCAACTGCTACGATTGACGCCGATCCGACTCAGTATGTTGTTGAGTCCTGGAATCGCCAGTCGTATCCCGTGGCTGCTGGAGAGAGAATCGGTTGCATGGTGACTACAGATGGCTCTTGGGCTGCAAGTACTACACCGTCTGCGCGCGTGGTCGTTTATGTCCACGTTGAGACGGTATAAGGAGGTCAAATGGCTTCCAATGAACTCGATGCCAAGAAAACGAACATAATCACTTTTCCCTACTATGTTGACGATGCTTCCGGTCAAAGCCAATCTGCTACGGCGATGAGCGCGACCGGCGAAGCAACGGTAACTGATTGTGCCCAGCAACCTTGTCCTTGGGCGGGCTCTATCGTGGGAATCAGCGTTCAGGGCTCAGATGATGCCACTGCCGGCGTGCTGACTGTGCGCCCCACGATCAACGGTTCGTCTGCTGCGGCTGCGGAAACCCTATCGCTTGCCGGAGATATTCGGTTTGCTTCCAGTTCGTGGAATCGGGGCGCGTATCCAGTTACGGCAGGACAGCGAATCGGTTGCGATTGGTCGACTGACGCAGCTTGGGTAATGACTGGGCCGTCCGAGAGCATACGCGTGCTGATTCTTGTTCATGTGGAGACAGTGTAGTGAAGCTCAAAGTGCTGTCTCAATACCGTAGTGCCAAAGTTGCGTATGAGGCAGACCAGCTTCTCGATCTGAAAGATGAAGAGGCGGCCTTTCTCATGCGCGACGCGCCTGGGTGTTTCAAGGTGTATGTTCCGAGAAAACGAAGAGGCCGTCCGCCAAAGCGACGACTTCCTGTTGAGAATGCAATGATTGAGGAGCCTGGAGTTGTAACTAAGTGACTGACTATGCCACCGCAGACGAGGTCAAGGCTGTAGCTCCAGATACGTTTGCGGATTCAGTCAAGTACGATGATTTAATTGGGGATCTGATTGCCCGCGCGAGCAGGCTTATCGATGGATTGTTCGGACACAAGGATGACGCCTTTAAATCAGCATCGGCGACTCGTGTTTTTAACGGACGTGGCGGATCAATCGCGAAGATCGATCCTTGCACGTCGATAACAACTGTGTCCGTAAAGACATCAGAGACGAGTGCTACTTATACCGATTGGGTACCGACTGACTGGAACGCTGGGGCTGGCAGCCATCGCAATCCGGACTGGAACGCGGGCTATCTGACGTTCCTTCAGGTAGCTCCCGGAAACAGCAAGTCGTTCACTGTCGGACAAAAAACGATTCAGATTGTTGCTTTGTGGGGCCGCACCGCGGCTGTTCCGGACGTAGTGAAAATGGCTACGATTATCATGGTGACTCGGTGGTTTGGACGTGGGCAGCAAATGTTTACGGATACTAGCGCTTTCCCGGAGCTTGGGCAAATGACATTTACGCAGGCTCTTGATCCAGACATCAAAACGATACTTCGCAATTCGCGATTGATGCGGAACCCGATGGGATGAGTCTTAACGTAACCATCACCGGCGTCAAGGGCCTTATGCGAGTGCTGGACGAGAAGAAGTGGCGAGTGATAATCATTGCTCAAATGGCTAAGGCTGGCAGCCTGGTAAGAGTAGCCGCGGCCTCTCTTGCTCCGGTAGACACGGGCACGCTTCGCAGGTCTATCACGTCACGAGTGATTGCTGGTATAAGTGAAGTGGTTGCCGAGATAGGATCACCGATGCCGTATGCGCCGTTTATGGAGTTCGGAACGGGATTGATGACGACTCCAACTAGACCGCGGCACTTTCCGCCTGCTGCTGCGTTGCACGGTTGGGCACTAAGACATGGATTTCCGAACGGATTCGTAGTTGCCAGGGCAATTGCCAGGCGTGGCGGATTGATGCCGAGACGGTTCATGCTTGGCGGATTGAATATGAAACGCACGCAGGTTTGGAGACAGATTGTCAAGATACTTGACGGTATTGCGGAGATCAAATAATGCCTGAGAGCTTGGCCGGGGCGATAGCTCGTTTGGTCGCGTTAGAAAAGGCGAACGTTGATGGATTGGAAATGGCGTATGAATTCGCGCCCGAAGCCCTTGGCGTACTGCCCTGTTTTGTCAACTGGCCTCGTGAGTCTGTGTTCGTTGACGATGCCTTGGGTGGAATTAAGGGCAACCATACAATAGTATGCCAGTATTTTGCAGCTCGCGGAATATTGCCTCTAGCGGAGGAGCGTCACAGGATAGTGCTGACGAGCTTTCCGGACGCCGTTTTCGGAGACAGGACGCTGAACGGGACTGTCTCGTCAGTGATACCGCCTATCAGGGCGTCTTACGGGATTCTGACTTACGGCGCACACAGGGGTCAACCGATTCAGTATTTCGGAATCAGCTTCGAGGTCGAGGTCAAAATCAGGAGGGTGTTGTGATCAAACTGAAGCGGAAGCTCCCGACATTATACGGAAACATCGAAGCCGGAAGTTTCATCAAATGCCAGCCTTACATGGAAGAGAAATTGGTACGGATTGGACGCGCAGATAAGGTGTGGCGATATGAGCTTGTTGAGACTCCATCGGAAACCATTGACGAAGTGTTGGAGGCACTGCAGGAAGGTATAGCTTCTGAGGAGGAGCATGACAGTAAAGTGGCCGAGGATACTTCTAGCGATACCACAAGAAAGAAACGGGCCGCCAAGCGATAGTATCTTTTACGCGTTCTGGCGAATTGCGAAGCAGGGCTATGACGTTGTAGAGATGCCCTATACCCGCTGCGACGTTGCTCACAACAAATGCGCGGCGATTTTCTTAAAACACAACGAGCGGATGCGGCAACAGGGAACACCAGAAAAGACGTATACGCATCTGCTTTCGCTCGACAACGACCACAAGCATCCGCCTGACATCGTACAGATGTTTGAGCGTGCGATAGTGGAAGACCCGAATCGTCTCGTCATTGGCGGAGTGAATTACCGGCGGTCTAAACCCTACGATCCTTGCATCTACATGATCGACGAGCACGAGCACATTCAGACTTGGATCGACTGGCCGGACACACCACAAGAGACCGACCTGATTGGCGCAGCCAGTTTGTGCATCGCGGAAGAGGCGTTCTACAAGCTGCCTTTTCCGTTTTTCGGTTATGACTACAGCACGTCTAAACGTCGGGATTGGCCGAATTGCAACGTTCTCGATCTCGACTCCGCTCCGTTCCCCGGCGTAGACATTTGGTTCTCAAAGCTGTGCCGGAAAGCGGGAATCAAGATCTGGTTTGACCCGAGAATCACGAGCCCGCACTTGACGGAACAGTGGATCACGCGAGAGGTGTTTGAGGGATTCCAGCAGACCTTCGAGTTCAAGTGGAAATACGGGACGTATTATGTCCAGCTTGAAGTCATGAAAAAAGCAATCCCGTGGGTATTTGAGGCGAAAAAGGTTCTGTACGTGGGAGCCTCAACCGGTCGCCACCATTACGCAGACGAGCTTCGCCAGGCCGGGGCGGAGCAGATCGACCTTTTGGAAATCTACGAACCGAATCTTGCCTACTACGACGGCAAAGAAACATTCGACCGTTTGATCAAGGGTGACGTTCGGGACTTTGTAGTTAGCGACGATTACGACTTGGCGTTCTGGTGGCATGGCCCGGAGCATGTCGAACTGAAAGACTTGTCTGTCGCGCTGAAGAACTTGGAAGCGTGCGCGAAAGACGTAGTGATAGGCGCACCGTGGGGAAAGACGGACAATCCGCCGAGAGATCCGAATCCCTACGAACCGCACCTGACGGCGGTGTATCCGAAGCACCTGAAAGAGCACGGGTACGAAGTGTCCGTCGGTGGATTCAAAGATACTTTTGCAAGCAACTTGATGGCTTGGAAACGACAGCAGTAAAACAGTGTCGGTCTAGGATAGCTTCCGAAGAGCCGCGCCGCACGGCCTGGCCGACACTAATATGCGGCGACAACAACGCGGAGTTGTCAGCGCGACAATTCCGCGTCTCTATGTGTGCGTCTATGGCAGAGTGGGCATAGTAAAACAAGATTGGAGAGAGCGTTGGCAAGTTTCAGATCATCGAATTCTTGGATGGGAGTTAAATGATGTGTGTGAAACTTGCCCTCTGTTTCCTTGGCGCCGCACTGTTGGCAAGTATGATTATCACGCTTGCGGGCTAATGTTCTTTGGGTATGCCATGTTGAACCATAATAGTTTTGGTAGCCACCTTGCCAATCGCTATGCTGAGTCTCTTGGGGCGCAGCATGATATATGCCATGGCATTTTTGAGAACAAAATTTTACTTTAGCCTTGACTGCTTTTGCCGCTCTTATCTTAAAGGGCTTTTGACATGCTAGACAATTAGCGATCACCGGTGGATTGGGAGTAAAGCGATTGATATTTGTGATGTTTGCTGTTCCGGCACATTTCGCAGAGCAGTAGATTCTTTTCCAGCACCGATGATACCAGAAAAAGAGTCCACAGGTGGGGCAAGTAGTCCAAACGCGCGCGGCTTTCTTTTGGCAGTCGCGACCACAAAAGCGCTTGATTCCGTTGGGCGGATATGATGACGAAAAATAGACCATTTCGATTCCGCACTGTTCGCAGAGAGTTGTGACTTTGGGCATTTCCAACACCGCCTTGTAAGTTACATATATTATACGCATATCTAGGAGAAAAGCAAAATGGGCGTAAGAGTACTCAGGAAAATTCAGTTGGGAGATGAAGGAACGGCAGGGACTGCCACAGCGTCGACTCAAATCTGGCGCGGCACTGGCATTCTGAACGACGAGACCGAAATCGTAAACGTAGAAGAGGACATTGGGCAGTTCGTGCCGAAGCCTCGGAACTACATTCCGAGTATAGGCGCGACGCTTGAGATGGACGAGCAGCCAGCGACCTATGAGCTGATTCCGTATATCCTGGCGGCTGGCATGGAAAGTATGACAACTGGCAGCTTAGATGGAACGTCGGTTCCTGGCTATATCTGGCAGTTTGATATGAACAACGCCACCGCGCAAACGCCGCTTACTTTCACTTTGGAAATGGGCGACGATCAGCGGGTGGACGAAATGGCCTACGGTTTCGTTGAGGAGTTCACCATTTCGGGAGCTTCTCAGGAAGCCGTGATGATGAGCGCGAACTGGCGAGGCCGCCAAGCGACGGATGCTGAGTTCACAACGGGGCTTTCGCTGCCGACCGTTGAGGAAATCATATACGGCGAGGGCAAGTTCTTTCTTGACGCCGCTGGCGGGACCCTTGGCGACACGCCGAAAACGTCGACGCTTCTCGGATTCTCGTTGACCGTGAACACCGGCAAACAGGCGGTGTGGACAGCGGACGGCGACATCTTTTTCACCTTCTTGAAGAGCATCGCGCCCGAGATGACCGGCGAGCTGATAATGGAGCACAACGCAACTGCCGAAGCAGAGATTGCTATCGCGCGCGCTGGCACCGCCAAGCTCGTTCGGCTGACGTTTGAGGGTACCACGTTCAATACTGCCGGGTCTAGCTTTAGCCTGAAAACCCTACGAATTGACATGGCTATTCAGTACACAGAGGTTCCGAGTATCGACGAACAGGACGGAGACGACATTCTGACGTTCCCGTTCCGAGTCGTTGATTCGGACAGCACACAGCTACAAATCGTTGTAGTGAACGACCAATCTGCACTGACGTAAGGAGAGCAATGAAAGGTTTGAATGCGGCACCTGTTCGGGTAAGTCTACCGGATTTCCCGGACGAATGGATCGAGATTAAGGCGGCCTTGACACGCGGTGACAAGGACCGTCTTGATGATGCGCTAGTCAAAGTGGTTCGGGACGACTGGGAGCTCAAGACGCTGTCGAGGGAGACGCTGATACTTGAACTTGCCATTGTCGGATGGCAGTTGAAGGACGAAGCGGGGAAGAATTTCGAGTACAAGCATTCCAAGATCAAGCTGCTTCCGATGAACTCCCTGCTGGTCGACAAGGTGTTTGAAGAGATCGTTGCGCTAAACCCTACTTTGACGACAAGCGACGAAACGGACACATCCGAGAGCTAAGAAAACAGTATGAAATGTGGTGGGGGGGTCGGCGCAAGACTCTCCCCGAGAGCGAATACGAAGAACTGTGTTTTGTCATGGAAATCACCGAATGGACCTGGCGGGAATGTGTGGACTTTTACGAGAACGCACCGCTGGGTCTGTTTGACGAATGGTTGATTCGTAAATGGAAACAAAAAACGACAAAGCCGAAAAAGTGAGGCGTTGTGCCAGCGGGACGTGAACTAGCCCTTGCTGTTCTCATTACGCTAAGAGACAAGGCGTCTGGAAAACTAAGGCGGCTTCGCGCCAATATGGGCACGATTTCCAAATCTGCCAATACTACGGCGAAGTCGATAAGTGGTTTGCAGACCGTACTTGCCGGCGCGTTTTCGGTTGCCGTCATTGCAAGAGCTGGCAAGATCGCTATTGACATGGCGAAGCTGGCCGCTGAATCGGAGAACGTTGAGGCTGCGTTTGAAGGTGTTTCTGGTTCAGCAGATTCGATGCTTGCCGCTTTCAAAGAGGCAACTGACGGAACCGTGTCAAACATCGAGCTAATGAAGAACTTCAACCTCGCTTCTCAGCTTGTAAGCAAGTCGTTTGCCGAAGACTTACCCGAAGCCTTGGAATTGACCCGCAAAGTCGCGGCGTCTACGGGCCAAACTATGGACTTCATGATGAATTCCCTGGTTCGGGGCATCGGCAGACTATCCCCGCTCATCCTCGATAACCTTGGCATCCAGATTGACTTAGTTGAATCATATGACGAATTCGCCGAATCAATTGGCAAGAGCGCCGATGCGCTTTCCAAACAAGAAAAGCAGATGGCTCTTAGCAACGCGACCTTAAAGGCGCTGCGTATCAATACTGCTGCGATGCCCGAGATTTCCGGCTCGGCGGCGGTAGGATTCCAGCAGATTGAAGCATCTGCCGCAAACCTCAAGGTTGAATTCGGCAAACTGCTTCTTGAAATGACCAATTTCAAGGGTGGCATTGGTGGCGTTATTGAGAGTACGGGAGGGTTGGTTGCTGGAATACGCGAAAACATCAAGGTGGGCCGCGAATTCACAGAGACGCTCAGTTTACTTAGAGATTCTGGTTTTGCTACGACAGAACAATTGATAGCTTTCAAGGCTCGACTAAGTGATATACAACTAGCTTTCAGTACAGGGGAATTTACTCTCGCCGAAATGAATGAGCAGCAACAAATACTCACTGAGAGTATGCGCAGCTTTATAACAGAATCCGTTGATGTTTCTACCGTCATAGACCGTTGGGCAATTGCGTGGCTTGAAGTGGCTTCGGCTTCTGCTATAGCTTCAGGAGAAATTGATCGTTTAGCTATTACTGTTCGACAATCCGCATCTGCTGGCGAAGATATGGCTACGGGAATGGAAAAGGCGTTGTTCGCGGGGGTTGGTGTAATGGAGCGGACTTTTGCTAAAATAAAAGCCGCCTTCGGTGAACTCTGGGCGTCTGTATTTGACCCAAAGGCGCTTCAATCCACACTGCGCGATGTAAATAACACTATACGCGATAACATGGATACGGCATTTGATATAATCAAGCAGCATCAGGATCAAGAGCGGGAAGCCCAATTTGCATTTAACATGGATCGTCTGTTAGCAACAGCGAACTTCGAAGCCGAAAAAGCGGCTCTATTAGCGGTGGGCAGAACTAAAGACGCAGCTAATCTGGAAACCAAGTTTCAAAATGAGGCAGCCACTACTAGGGCTGCACATGCTAACCAGAAAGGACTTTTAGACAGGAACCTTCTAGTTCAGCAAGTTGCACAGGCGCGGGCTCATGTAACCGAATTGAGGGCTCAAGATACGCAAATCCGACTAACATTAACTAATATGGTTAACGCGGCTCTTGACGCCGGACTGATTGACACGGAAAAACAAAAAGCCCTATTGCGTATTGTCAAGCTAGGCGCTTCTGCGCGGTTGCAAGCCGAAGTTGATTTTGCAAAAGATTCCGCTGCTGTTGCAGCAGAATTAGCGAAAGAGAATATCGGTAGTGCCGAAGAAATGGTTAAGGGCATTATCGCAAGACTTAATCTGCAAAATGAGGCGGCCGAGACGGCATTAGACAACTTGCAGGATAACCTAAGTCAATTCACAGATAACTTTCTCAACAATATACGAACCACATTCAGTGGCGACATCGGCATGGGTGATATTGGAAAGAGTATTACGAGGGGTGGAAAGAAAGCAGAGCAATCGGCAATCGCGGCATTCTCGGACGTAGCCAGAGGTATCGACACGGGCATTGCCGCTATCAAGAATACGCTAGAAAATCTTGAAGACATAGAGATTCCTGCTGGTTTCGACAAGTCACTTGACCAAGTCGGCGAGATAGCCAAGCGCATTGCGCTGGCATTTGATACGTTGCTCAGAGCTCCTTTAGAGGCTGGTGGTGGTCGAAGCGTGGGCGACGCGCTAGATGATATGCGCGACCTTCTCGAACCGCTAGCGGACCTATTCCGGTTCATCAATACCGATTTATCAAAGGTCATTCCGCAGGACGACGATTTCATCAAACGGGCCGACGCGTTTATTCTCCAGCTTAAGGCGTGGTCTGGACGTGTCCATACGTGGATGCAAGAGATTAACAGCCGCGAGGGTCTTGCTGATGCCGTCGAGGACAGCGCCAAGATCGCCGAAAGTGTTTGGAAGCTGTTCTCGTTCCTTGGCGTTAACCTGAACATTTTGCCCGCGCAAGCTGGCAACTGGATGGATTCCCTCGAAACGCACATCCGTAGATTGAAAGCGGTGAGCGGTCGCGTTTTCGACTGGATGACGGATATTCTCGACAGAGACCTTGGCAGAGCCGTGAAGAAGGCCGGTGCAGTCGCCGAGAATGTCAAGAAGCTCTTCGCGCTTCTCGGTGTGGACTTATCAAAGATCACGCCGCCTGGTCGTCGTGATTTCATGGAGGATTTGGAAACCAGAATTCGCAGGCTTATGGCTGTAAGCGGGCGCATCAACACATGGATGACAGGGATCATCGAGCGCGACCTGGCCGATACCGTTGCGGCGGCTGCTGTTGTCTCTAAAGACGTGAAGGCACTGGTTGACTTAATTACTATTGATCTGGAAATAGAGACAACCGAAGGCGATTTCATGGCGGCCCTCGAGACCAAAATCCGTCGTATGACGGCGGTTTCGGGACGAATTTTTAAGTGGATGGAAACCATCATTACGCACGACTTGCAAGGCACGGTGAATGCGGCGGCAACTGTGGCAGCAGATGTTAAGATTCTTCTTGATTTGTTTCAAATGGATATTGGTGCAAATCGTCAGAAAGATGCTGATTTCATGGCGAACGTCGAGACCAAGATTCGGCGGATGATGGCGGTATCAGGTCGAATTTTTAAGTGGATGGAAACTATCATTACGCGCGACCTTGATGATACGGTTGCCGCTGCCGCTATTGTTGCAAAAGATGTTCAGACGCTTATGGAGATTATTGGCACGGATCTTTCGGGCGTTGTTGAGCCCGAAGCTGGCGATTTCATGAAGACTATAGAAACTCATATCCGTCGATTGATGGCGGTATCGGGCCGAATCCATGACTGGATGGTTGACATTATTGATGACGAAATGGATAAATCGGTAGAAGCTGCGGCGGATGTGGCGCAAAACGTCCAAAAGCTGTTTGGGCTGATTGGCGTTGATCTTCTCAAAGTCATTCCATCTCCCGGAAGGTTTACGGAGCTTGCCACCAGATTTATTGATCAGCTTGGCATCTTGCAGGAACAAATCACTACGTGGATCACTGGCATGGACGAAGCCACGAAACAGAACATCGAAAATGCAGTGCCTATAGCTGAAAACATAGAGGCGCTTTTTGGAATACTCGGCGTGGATTTGGCAGACATCGTTCCCGTATCTGACGCAGGATTTAGCGACAAAGTTGACAAATACCTGGAACAAGTGTTGGAGGCCGTTACGGCGGCTGCCATCAAGATAGACGCTCTGAGTGACGAGACGAAGAACGCGCTTCCGGGCGCTATGGTCGTGGCCACTCAGGCTGCAGCGGTGTTCTCGGGATTAGCGGGTGTTGCGAGCGCAATTAACGACGCCATTGACGAGGGCGGGATTGATCTGAACTCTGCCAGAAGCATCATTGAACAGTTCTCGCGGCTTCTCCAGCCAGGAGGCATTGTACATTTCCCGGACATCGATCAGATTGAACAGCCGGGCTCCCCTATCATCGGCGTCCCGATAGTTGAACACCAGTGGCATATCACGCTCGTGCTTCCGCAGCTTGACGCGACTATTGAGCGGCTTATTACTGAGAAATACAACGTTGCCGAAAGAAGATTCGCGCCGGTTCGCGTTTTGCTTGGGGTGGACGGTTAATGGCGAACAAGTTTGAAGTGAGAGATGGAACTGGCATCTTCCACGTATTGTTTCTTGGAGACGGCACGGACACGCTTACCGCGATTGTAGACAGGTCGGAGTTCGGGCATAACGAGCCAGCAAAGCAGCTAGATTTCGATGGGACGCCGAATAGATGGGATGATCAGTTCCGGGGCTCGATCTACCAGCACCGCCGGTATGGATTTGGTTACATGATTAACCAGACCACACCTGCTCTCAGGGAATCGGCGGAGGCCGATTTCTACCACTGGAACGATGGTGAGCGGGGAGGGATTGGGATACGCCGAACGACTGAAAACGGAAACGTGCGCTTGTTGGATTGCCGATTGGCGTCGGCGGAAACGACTAGGCAGAGTCCAACAGTTGTTATCATCTCTCCGACCTACGAAGCTGGACAACCATTTTGGCGCTCGGCTGCAAGATTGTCGTTCAATGGAACTTTTGATGGGACAAACAAGGTTTTTGTCCTCATCAATAACAAAGGGGACCGTTCAGCACCTATCCTCATCACTGTTACGGGAGCTATCAATACGCCCAAGATCGTCATAAATGACGATGAACTCGAGATGCGCCAAACGTCCCTAGCGGCGACGGACACCATTACGGCGAATGGCGAATCGGTAGGAGAGGATGCTAGGACGATTATTTACAATGTGCTTGGATCAGGCGTAGACGAATTTGTGCAAGCGTCTGGAGGGTCAAAGTTCCTAGAAGCGCCAGTGGGGATAAGCTGGGCCGAACTGACAGCAACGTCCGGAACAGCCACCATTACTTTTGAAATCTATACGTACTATCGGGTTCTCTATAGTGAAGATAAGATCAACGTTGGCGCACGTGAAGACATCAGCGTCGCCGAGTCTATTAGTTTGAGTGTTACATAATGGCGAAGTGGTTCGGGGCTACCATCGGGCATCGAATCGACGATTACCAGTTCAAGCTCTACGACGTGGATTGCGTTTGGCTTGGCGACCTGGACGTATTTAGACCGCAGGGCAAGCGGACCCAATTCGGACAGTACGGTGGCGTTTGTACGTTTTCGCTTCCCCTGAAAAGCCGATGGGCCGAGGTGCTAAAGGAAAGCGCCCTCCATTTCCTGCGAGTGTTGCGCGACGGCAGGGTGATATTCGAGGGCGCGCAGATCAAGCTCGAACGCACCGACAAGGGGACGGACACGGCGAATTGGGTTGATTTCGTTTTCATCCCGATAGCCAGGTTGTATCTGTACTGGCGGACGGGACAGCCAATAACTGGCGACAAGCTTTCCGTTACCGACCTGGTTGACGATGCGATGAAATGGATCGTCGAACGCACTTGTGGTGCTACGGCCCCGGTCTCGCCCGGTTCTTCGTTGGCAAGAGCGTATCCTAACTTTACGGTGGCGGGCGATAAGGGTGAGCATGGCACGACGGTAACTATTAACGCCACCGGCTCGAACATCTATGAGATTCTTCAGAAATACGCTGAAGCGCACGACGTGGATTGGGACGTGGTGTTTGACGACAATATCGCTCCCGAGTTTGAAACATGGTATCCAAGGAGAGGAACAGATAAAACTCAAGGGCAAGCCACGGAGGTCATTTGGACTGACGAGATTGCAGGCATTGAGGAACAACGATATGGCTGGGACGCCATGGAAATGCCGACTCTCGTTGTGGATCAGGCATATAGCACCGATGCCGTTTCGAGCGCGGACATTCGTGGCCGTTGGTTGTTGAGAGAGAAGATTCTCATTGTCACGGACACGGATGAACTCGCCGTTGACCTAGAGGCCAGGAAGTTAGCGGAATTTTACGTTCTGGGGCGATTTAGAGAGACGGTGGGGAATCAGTGGGGCAAGCATTGGTTCGTTGGCGATACAATTACGTGGCAGTCGAATCGGATGGGCTTTGGCCCACACGATGATTTGATTTCTGAGGTTGCGTGGGAAATCGATGCGGATGGATGGGAGCATTTGAGACCAACGTTGGGCAAGAGGGAGCCAACCGCGACGCAATATCTTCGTGGTGGCGGATCAAGCAGGAGGTCGATTCCCGATCCCCCGGCAGAACTTCAGTTCAAATTGCGAGACGAAGACGACAATGTAGTTATAAACCACACTACAGGGCACTATATCATACTAGAGGCAACTGACGGATCGATCACGACCGCCGCCGATGCTGCTGCGTGGACCCTAAACATCGATCTGCCGACTCCTGGAACACTCACCGTCGCAACAGCCGATTCAGCACCGGGACCACACACGCACGCGATTACGAGTAGTAATGACGTGTCGCTTGGCGGCGGTGCTGTTATTCTCGCATCAGACGTCAACGGCGATT
>SDBT01003475.1_pt1 | contig 27229 bp, 30 predicted proteins | sample 2277101 | NCBI WGS metagenome assembly SDBT01 (sample SAMN10404973, study PRJNA504765) | marine sediment metagenome | isolation source: marine sediment core GS10_PC15, 103 cmbsf | place: Arctic Ocean: Southern Knipovich Ridge | collected 2010 | reverse complement strand
GCGTAGTGGAGATCCTACATGGTCTCATCGGTGAGCACATCACCTCTGACGCCATTGTTGACGTGTGCAACCTCATCGGTCGCTGTGTAGTCGCAGGCAACGTGCGACGCTCAGCAGAGATCGCTTTCGGTGATCCAGACGACGAGAAGTTCATCGACCTCAAGAACCCCGAGGTGTGGGGTGAAGAGATCATCCTCCATCACCGATGGGCTTCCAACAACTCCATTTTCGCTGAAGTCGGGATGGACTACACCAAGTTCGCGGAGCGTACGGCTCAGAACGGAGAACCTGGCTATGAGTGGTTGGACAACGCTCGTGCGTACGGTCGCATGGGTCGAGCACCTAATCATCGGGACCGTCGTGTTGCTGGTGCAAATCCTTGTGTGGAGCAGTCTCTGGAAGATAGAGAGCTATGTTGTCTCGTTGAAACGTTTCCTGGCAACCATGATAGCTACGAAGACTACGAACGGACGCTGAAGTACGCGTACTTGTACGCCAAGAGCGTCACACTGATGACGACGCACGACAGGCGCACCAACCAGGTGCTGCTGCGCAACCGGCGCATCGGCGCGTCCATGAGCGGCATTGTCCAGGCGATCAAGAAGCACGGACGTCGCACGTTCTTCTCGTGGTGCGATCAGGGCTACACGTACCTGCGCGATCTCGACAAGATCTACAGCGACTGGCTCTGCGTCCGGGAGTCTATCAAGATCACGAGCGTGAAGCCGTCCGGGACGGTGAGTCTCCTTCCGGGAGTCACTCCGGGCATTCACTTCCCTCACTCCGAGTACTATCTGCGACGCATTCGCTTCAACGAGGATCATCCACTGGTTGCGATCCTCAAGAAGCACGGGTATCATGTCGAGGATGACGCGTACAGTCCGCGCACGGTCGTCGCCTCATTTCCCATTCGAGAGGAGATGTTCGACCGATCGAAGAACGAAGTCTCGATGTGGGAACAGTTGGAGCTGGCTGCGCAGATGCAGCAGTACTGGGCGGACAATCAGGTGAGTGTCACGGTGACATTCAAGCCTGAAGAGGCCCAAGACATCAAGTACGCCTTGGAGCTGTACGAAGTTCGTCTCAAGGGTGTTTCGTTCCTACCTCTGAAGGACCATGGCTACGTCCAGCTTCCGTACGAGACGATCACGGCAGAGGAGTATGAGGAGTACGCCGCGCGCGTGACTCCTGTCAAGTCGGAGAACGGTGCATCGATCGTTCACGATCAGACCGAACGGTTCTGCGATGGGGATACCTGCACGTTCTGACTGGATCATGTGCACGTCACGTGATACACTACACGTGTCTAGACAACACACCTCTCGGAGAGATCCATGCACTTTCTTGACTCCACCACGGCGGTCATCCCGCCGATGGACGGGGACAACGTTCCCGGCCGATATCATCCACAACGACTCGCTGGTACGACCACTGGCGAGGCGGTCACCAAGAAGCTTGGGAAGGGCCGACACTATCTCCTCATTGCGGTGACAGACGTTCGTCTGTCATTCCGACATGAACTGGTAGTCGCTGGCGGCGCCGTTTCGGTCACCAGCTTCTTCCTTCCAGCAGGCTCAGTCTATCCGTTCAAGGCAATCCTTGGACCAGACGAGAACTACGGCAGCATTTTCGTTCACGCGGGCTCGCCTGACGACACCGTTGCTTACGAGGCGTTCGTAGTCCACGCAGATAGGTGATCTGATGAGCGACGAGCTGAAGGGAGTGTGGATCGTACTCCGTGAGATCAGGGATGACTACAAGCACTTCGACGACAAGTGGGAGTTGCACATCCAACGCTCTGCGGAAGACCGAACCAATCTTCAACAACTCTGTCGTCAAGTCAACAACATCGAGCAGTTGCTGACTCGCGGAAACGGACAGAAGTCTGTGATGGTGCAACTAGAGCACCTGAGTACTGATGTAGAGAATCTGAAGGATGGGCATAAGGCTTTGAAGGCAGTGAACGGCATCGATGACCGTTCTCCCGAAGAAGCAAAGGTAGACGCGACGAAGGCCAAGTGGGTCGGCGTCGTCAAGGTTGTAGGACTGATTACGGGACTGATTACGCTAGCGCTTCCGGGCATTTTCGCTCTGTTCGGCGCTGGGGGTTGACAATCGTATCACCCGTGATTACATTGGCTCTGGAAAGGGGTGTGCATGGCTAGGCCAATCGAGTTCGTGAAGGCCGAGATTCTGCGCGTTGCCGAGGTGGAAGGGTTCAACCCGCGTGAGCAATCGTTCACGCGGCGCAAGTTCCTTCCACACACTGTGGTGACGAAGCATGATCTCGAAGTGTACGACGGTTTCACTCGTCTGAAGCAGGACGCAGCCGATGAGGCTGGCTTGCCTCCGCTGAAGGACTTAGTTGCAGCACGTGGTGTTCAGCTGAGACGAAACTACGTCAGGTCGCTGGAGCGTCGTGTTGGACAGGTAGATTACTTGTCGGACAAGCTCAAGGCAATGGTGACTGCGGTTTTCGAAGAGAACCCCATCAAGCTGACACCGGGCAAGATGAAGACGTCCAAGAAGGCTCCGAAGCGTGTGCTGACGATCCTTCTGAGTGATCTGCACTTCGGTGTGGATGTGGATCCGAGGGAAGTGCTACAGTCGGAGTTCAACTGGAACATCGCGGCTCGACGCCTCGCGAAGGTCTGTCACCAAGCAGCGGAGTACAAGAAGCATCATCGTGACATCACGGATCTTCAGGTTGTGCTGAATGGTGACATCTTGCACGGCGTGATCCACCTGTCCGAAGCGAAGATCCGTCCGCTCACTGAGCAGATCTACGGAGCCACCTCGATCCTGCTCAAGGCTCTCGACTACCTACGCAACCACTTCAAGACAGTGCGCGTGTTGTGTCTGCCGGGCAACCACGATCGACCGACGTACCGAAGCAAGGAGCGTGCTGTGTCTCAGCGCTGGGATTCACACTCTCATGCTGTGTTCCTCGGTCTGAAGTGTGCGTTCCGCACCGACAAGGGCATCACGTTCGACATTCCGATGGCCGGAATGGGTACGTATGAGACTCCTGGTGGACATCTGATCTTCGTATCACACGGTGATGTGGAACCTGGAGTCGGAAACGTCGGAAAGGCCCTGAACGTCAAGGATACTACCACAAGCCTGCTCAAGATGCAGGCGGGTCAACCCTTTGATAAGAAAGTGGAAGTTGCACTTTTTGGTCACTGGCACCAGCCCAGTATGTGGATGCTTCAGGATGGAACCATTTGCATCGTCAACGGATGCCTGATAGGATCAGATCCATACGCTCAGAACGCCGTTGGCTTCTTCAACAGTATGCCAGCGCAGGTAATATTCGAGAGCGTTCCAGGTTACCCGGTCGGCGACTTCAGGATCATTCAGCTGCGAGATGCTGACAATGAACCTGAATACGACAACATCATCGCAGCGCCGGGGCTTGCTGGAGGGTTAGACTTCGACTTCTGAGGTGTGTTTGTGGACTACAGGATTCAACTGGACGAGGACTTCGACATCAAGGTAGGCGCGCATACCATCCACATCAAGATGGTGACGCCCGAACATGATGGTCTAGGTGACAACCACGGAATATGGTTACCGAGCAAGTACACGATCTACCTTCTCAAGAAAGATCCCTACTCAGTCAAGCTGTCTACGTTCCTGCATGAGCTGATTCATGTCTTCGAGGCGTTCTACGAAATCAAGATCTCACACAAGGACTTGAATCTCGTTGGAGATATGTTGACGATGGTGCTCATGGAAAACTTCAAGGTGGAGCCAAAGAAGCCACCTACACGACGCAAAAAGAAAAGGTGAGGGGTAATGGAACCCATGAAGAAGAACAAGTCGCGCACAGCCATCACGATCGATCCTGATCTGTGGGACCGCGCGAAGGCAGAGTGCGAATCACGCTCTGAGTTGTATGGCCGTAAGGTCAGCTTCTCGGCGTTGGTAGAGGAAGCACTCAAGAAGTACCTGGAGGACTGATGGCGTACGAAGACTACATCTCGGAACTTGAGGAGGCGGACTTCCCAAGTCCCGCAGCGATTGAGGCAGGTGCTGATGCATTGACCTTCGTGGTCAGTCTGAACAACGAGCTTCGTCAGAACGGCGCAAAGCTTCCAGAGGATCCGGACGTGGACAAGCTCGGTACCGTTCTGGACGGTGTGTTCGCGGAGCTGGCAGCCGCCAGCATCTTCCTTTCGGAGAAGTCGTTCACCCGTGTGCCGAAGATGCTCAGGGGCATCGCTGATGCCTTCGAGAAGGCGGACGAGGACTTCAAAGACCCAACGGGTGCGACGGGGCCAAGCGTGCCTTCTGCCATCGTGCGGGGCTACAGGCACTTTGCGACACGCATCGAAGCGGCCCGTGTTCAGAAGGCCGAGCTGTTCGCGAGCTTGAAAAAGTTCGAGGACTCGCAAGAAACCTCTTGACAACTACCCGTAGCGTGGTTATAGTACCAGGACGATGACAAACACGATCTATTCGACAGAGAGAGTATTGCACAGCACCGAGCGTGTTGGCGTGCGGACCTCTATCGTCAAGTTCGGACTGGATATCATCAGCGCCCTCCCGGCGAATCAGCATTGGGAGAGCGGCTCGTAAGTACACAAACCTTTCTACGTGACTTACGAGCCGTCTCAGGAAACTCCCGAGGCGGCTCAAGTCGTTTTAGGGGTTGACAGAGACAAAACGGTGGTTACCTTCCACCCACATGCCGTCGAAGCTAAACTGGCAAAGCACCTGGTTCTTACCCAGACAATAGGGGGTTCGAGTCCTCTCGGCGGTACCAACTACGTCCTCTCTGAGGAGAGGTACATTCGGGATTGGTCTAACGGCAAGACTGCAGGTTCTGATTCTGTCAATGGGAGTTCGATTCTCTCATCCCGAGCCAAGATTCTGTTCCCACACCAAGTTCTCTATGAGGTTCGACGCAAGTCAACTTGGTGTGTATTGACAACTGAAGAAGAAGTTCATGCAGGTCGGGCGCTGGGTCGCAGACGAGCCTCCAAAACTTGTCGTGCTGGGTTCGATTCCTAGACGACCTGCCAAATGCAACGTGAGCAAGTGTGGTCATTGCGCCGGTTTGAAGCACCGGAAAACTGGGTTCGATTCCTAGACGTTGCACTAGTGGAATGCCGTAAGGGATTACATCAAACTCAAACTTTGTGCTACCCCATGGGTAGTAGTAACCGTCTCTTGCATCCTTGTCCACACTAAGTATCAAGCAGGGTCAAGCTTGTAAAAAATGATCGCACAGCGGGGTCGAGCTGTCTAAAAATGATCACCCGGTGAATGCCGAGTAAGGGATTACATCTTTTTGAACAAAGGTCCTAGCAGGTTCGATTCCTGTGTAGTGTGGTCACGGAAACAAACGTCTCTCTCATTCTTGTCACCATCTATCGGAGTGTAGCTCAGTCTGCGCAGAGCACTGGTTTTGGGTACCAGGGGTCACGGGTTCGAATCCTGTCTCTCCGATCAATCCTTCTATCGTCCAATGGTTGAAGACGCTCGTCTGATAAGCGGGAGAACAAGGTTCGATTCCTTGTAGAAGGACTATCCGGTCGCGGTCCAGTCTGGAGTGGACGCCTGCTTGTCACGCAGGAGATTCGTGGGTTCGAATCCCATCGATCGGGCTCATGGATTCTGAAAGAGCATGGTGCTCAGACCGGCTGTAACCCGGTTGTCTTCGGGCGAGTGGTTCGATTCCACCAGGGTCCATCATGTTTCAACAACATAGGAACACGAAGAAACAAGGTGACGCAGGACTGGGGATAGCCATTGGCTGGTTTTCAGAACAAGGTCTCACTGTTTCTGTGCCTTTGACAGATAGTCAGGACTATGATCTTTTAGTCGATTCTTTAGATGGATTGGATAGAGTACAAGTCAAGACTACTTCCTATATACGTAAAGGAAAGTACGAAGTTAGTCTTTCCGTAAAGGGTGGGAATAAGACAAGGCAGAAGACCAAGCGGCTAGATCCTACAAAGGTTGATTCTGTGTACGTAATAACTGCTGATGGCGATAAATACTGGATTCCGGTTACTTGTCTGGGTGGTTATGGTTCTATTGTTCTAGGTGATTCATACACACCTTTTCGTGTTGATTGAAAATGAAATATGGTGGATGTAGTGTAGTGGCTCTGCACGACTGACTGTGACTCAGTAGGTGCCGGATCGAAACCGGTCATTCACCCCAAGGGCTTGTGTGTCGGGACACACGTTTGGCTTGCACCCAGGCGGTCTGAGTTCAACTCTCAGCTGGTCCATCGTCCTAAGCATTGAGTCCTTGTGACCGACGTAAAACTGCATACATTCTGGGTTAGCAATCTGGTGATTCCGCCCGCCTGTTAAGCGGGGCAAGGTAGGTTCGATCCCTACACCCAGAGTTTCGGGGGCTTAGTGCTAACGGGAACACTCCGGTTTTGCATACCGGCATTGAGGGTTCGATTCCCTCAGCCTCCATTGGAGAATGCTCGTAGGGAGTACATCACAATCTGGCCTAACCGCTTGACTCACATGCAACCTCTCTGCAACCTTTTGTCTCCACCAAACTTCAGGCGCATGCCGTAGGGAATACATCTAGAGTAGCTCAGAGGTAGAGCACGGACCGAAAGTCCAGTACGTGGGTTCGAATCCCACCTCCAGAACACACCTCGTTCTCTGCAATCCTTTGGCGCCTAATCAACTATGCGGATCAAGGGTTCGATTCCCTTGTCAAAGAAGGTGGGTGGTCCCGCCACGCTCAGCACCCTTTTGGCGCTCACACGAACGCATGCCGTCTGTGGCATTCATCTCCGCACCAAGCTATAAGAGAGAATCTAGGATTACCTCTTGACAAAACCACGCCTTCGTAGTACAGTGGCTAGTACACCTCTTTGGTAAGGAGGAGAGAGCAGTTCGATTCTGCTCGGAGGCTCCAATCAATGACTGAACTAGATTTTGTGTGGCTTAGTGGTTTGTTGGAAGGAGAAGGGTCCTTCATGTGTGGACCGCCTTCTAAACCAAATAAGCCTATCGTTGCTGTTCACATGACTGACCAAGATGTAGTAGCTCGTGTAGCTGTTCTTTTTGGAGGATTGAAAGTACAGTTTCGAAAGGCGAAGAATCCGGCACATAAAGATACGTACTACGTATCTATACGGGGTGACGGTGCGGCAAGATTGATGCAGAAGCTTCGCCCACTGATGAGTTCACGTAGGCAGTATCAAATCATTACTGCATTGGATGATTGGATTCCTAGTTGGGATATTTCTGATCAAGAGTATCAAGAGCTAGTTAGTCGGGCAGTGACTGGAGAGTCTATGCGAGAGCTAGCTGAAGAATACGGAGTTTCATACTCCTATGTAAAGAAGCACAAGTATGCTTCACCAGACTATGTCGCGTCATCAAAGACGTGACGGGTCCGTGGTCCTCTGCAGGTCGGAAACCATCCGAGGAGTCTCACCCACGGACCACTATACTCCGGTAACTCAGTGGACAGAGTGTCTGCCTTCGAAGCAGATGGTCGAGGGTTCGAATCCTTCTCGGAGTGCCATTTTGTGGACCCGTAACTCAGCGGACAGAGTGTCTGCCTTCTAAGCAGGTTGTCGAAGGTTCGAATCCTTCCGGGTCTGCCATATCCTTGTAGCTCAACGGACAGAGTACCTGCCTCCTAAGCAGTTGATGAAGGTTCGACTCCTTCCAGGGATGCCAAGTTTTTGGGGTGTAGCTCAACGGATAGAGCATCGGCCTACGAAGTCGACGGTTGCAGGTTCGAATCCTGTCACCCCAGCCAAGTTTCGCGCGTGTAGCTCAGTGGCAGTAGCGCTTGTTCGACAAGCAAGAGGTCGAAGGTTCGAATCCTTCTACGCGCACCAAATCATGGGTCCCTGGTGTAGTACGCACATCCCCCACGCAAGGGGGAAGGTCAAGGTGAAAATCCTAAGGGACTCTCTATACGGGGTTAGCTCAGAGGCAGTAGCGCCTGTTTTACAAGCAGGAGGTCGAGGTTTCGAAATCCTCATCCCGTACCAAACTTTTGGCGAATGCCTGTGAGGGATTACATCGTTTTGGACGACGTGGTTGCAGGTTCGAGTCCTGTCTCTTCCCCTTCTATGGGAAGAGTAGCTCAATGGCAGAGCACGTAAAATGTCTCTCCGATTCTTGTCGTCAATCTAACTTTCAGAGAATGCCCGCTAGGGATTACATCCATACATAAGGGCGTGACCCAGGTTCGATTCCTGGCTGCGGTTCTATGCCGCGGTGGTGTAGTGGTAGCACACGGAAAAAACATCTCGGCAAGACTTGTCTCTGATCTGAAGCTGTCACCCTAGTTGGCTGGGACCCTGACTTTTAATCAGGCTTGCGCAGGTTCGATTCCTGTCGGCTTCACCATGCGGACGTACGCTATTTGGCATCGCGGCTTGTTTCAGAAACAAGTGTTTTTGTGGGTTCGACTCCCATCGTCCGTACCAACTTCTGGCTCTTGATCCGTAGCCAGAACTCGACGGATCTGGGGTTGCGGCAACGTGCCCCACTATGCTGGTGTGGCGGAACGGCAGACGCGCCTGACTAAGGATCAGGTGGGGGAAACCCCGTGCAGGTTCGACTCCTGTCTCCAGTACTTTCGCGGATGTAGACCAATGGCAGAGTCACCTGCTTCAAACCCAGGACAGTGAGGGTTCGACTCCCTTCATCCGCACCAATCTATGCCAAGGAGTGAGACATGGCGAAGCAGCACATCAACGATCCGATTTCACACTGCCCGAACGGCCAGGGTGGTCGGACTTTTTCACGTTCGAAGCCTGGTGGAAAGAAGCACGCGCCTCCAGGTATCGCGCCGAATGAAGCACAAGAGGAACAACCCGTCCACAGGTTTGGTTCCCTCCGGCGCAGCGCGTTTCCCGTTCGGAAAGTACTACGACTGGTACAATGACCCGGACAACCTGAAGCCGGCTCTGATCGAGTTCAACAGGCGGAAGCGCAGCTAGGGCTTGACAAACGGCCCGAGGCGACTTACATTACTCATGCGGGGAGGGTGGTCTTAGCTCCCAAGCAGGGCTCATAATCCTGCCCACGCTGGTGCAACACAGCCTCCGCTCCCAATGCCAACACACCCAGGTGGGTACGTAGCTCTCATACGGCTGTCGTCATGCGGATCAAGACCGCTCGTTGGCACCAAACTTTTGGACTAGGCCGGACCGGTGTCCGGAGGCACCTGATATGTGCTACAAGCGGGTTCAACTCCCGATAGTCCTACGGGGGTGTAGCAAACGGCAAAGCGGCTAGGATCTAAACCCCTGGCGTCTGTCGGTTCGAATCCGACCACCCTCACCATTCAGCGGTGCAAGCGCTGTAACCCTCAACAGGAGAGAAACCATGTTGACCTTACAGTTGAATGCATCGTACGAGCCAATGAGGATCATTCCTTGGCAGGACGCTATCGGCATGTGGCTCAAGGGCACTGTCGAGATCGTCGCTGAGTACGCAGAACGTGTGTACCGCGCTATCGATGGTTGGAGCGGCAGGATGCCTGCTGTCATCCGACTGAAGAAGTACATCGCAGCACACAAGCACAAAGTCAAGTTCTCACGTCGCAACGTGTTCGGTCGTGACCTCTTTGCTTGTCAGTACTGTGGCATCCAGCCCGGAACTGAGGAACTGACGTACGACCATGTTCTTCCTCGATCGCGTGGTGGAAAGACCACGTGGGAGAACATCGCAACATGCTGCTGGGACTGCAACGAGCAGAAGGCAGACCGTACGCCAGGAGAAGCTGGCATGAAGTTGCGCAAGCGACCAATCAAGCCAAGTGTTCGACCACAACTGAGTCTGTCGATGGACAGACCCAACACGCCAGATGAGTGGAGGAGTTTCCTCTACTGGGAGACGGAGCTAGAGCCATGAAGGAGTACGAGAAATGCGAACCCGACATGTACACTTGCAATGCTCCTGTCAGCACCCGGATCATGTAGTTCGGGTGACTCTGGAAGCTCATGCTGGAGAGCGCCCGCAGCTTTCGGTGCAACCACTGCTGAACCCTCACAGGTCGCTTTGGCGAAGGTTTCGGGTAGCTTTCCGGTACCTCTTCAACCGTAAGGAAGTAGGAGAGTACTGGGGAGGCTGGCAGTTCGAAGATGTGATCCTCGATGAGGAGGGCGTTCGACAGCTGACAAGCTTGGTAGCTACACACAACTTGGTTGTGAAGTTGCAGGATCTCAAGAAGAAGCGCGACGCGCGAAAGGATGATGCCGCCATGACGTAATGGCACGCACATACCGAAACGACAAGTACAAGAAGTTCTACTCGAAGGAGCGTAAGGAGTACCGCAAGGCTCATTACCAGAGCTATCGAGTGAAGGTGAAGCAGCTCATCAAGATGGAGCTGTACGACGATATACCACGCCTGCGGAAGACCTCTGGTTGGCTGACGTGGTAGATGGAAGGCATCCGGCTGGATGAGGAGCCTGTTTTGAAAGCAGGTAGCACCGAGAGGTGTTGGGGGTTCGAGTCCCTCGTCTTCCGCCAAAATGGTAGGTAACCGGATGGATGAGGAGCTTGTTTCGAAAACAAGTAGTACTGGAAACAGTATTGGGGGTTCGATTCCCTCACCTACCGCTGTTGATGTTGGTTGGTTCGCAGGCATCATAGATGGGGAAGGATCCATTAGTTTGGACAAGACCCCTGCAGGATGGAGACGTCCTTGCTTGTCTGTGTCATCAACTGATGTGGAGATTGTAGAAGAGTGCAAGCGAATCGCAGGGTGTGGTTCCATCTGTTCTAGAACTCCACGAAGTGAGAAGCATAAGCCTGTTTGGATCTGGCGAGCTAATGGGTCACAGAAGGTGATAGCGATCTTGTGTTGGTTACGCCGATATCTTCGGTGTCCTAGCAAGATTAGGCGCGCTGATCACATCATAGAAGGATATTTCTCGCGAGGTAACGGAAACTACACGGCAGAAGATCGTGAACGGAAGTTGTGTTTCGAGAAGTCGTTCTTCGAACTCTAGGAAGAATCGTCGGTATTGGTAGACCGTGCTTGTTTGGAAAACAAGTTGTCCGAAAGGATATGTGGGTTCGAATCCCTCTTCTTCCGCTAGGTGTCATGATGTAACCGAACCAGTTGAGCTTTCTAGAAAGCTCTGAGATTCGGGGTTCAGGGTGGTCGAGGGACTACTGTCGCGCGACGGATCAAAAGTCCCTGAACTTAGCGTGGCCTACCCTACGTAGGTTGGTTTAGGTGAGAATCCTGCTGACACCGACATCAAGGAAGGTCTAGCCGATAGTTGGCGACGGCAACGGTTTGCTAAACCGTCGAGGATGAAAGTCCCTTATGGGTTCGACCCCCATACCTTCCGCCAAGTTCTGCTACTTTCGGGTAGCGAGGGGGTACAATGCAACGAGTGATCATTGAGTCGCCCTTCGCGGGTGATGTCACACGGAATGTTCGCTACGCGCGAGCGGCCATGCGAGACTGTCTCTTCCGAGGAGAGACACCATACGCGTCACACCTTCTGTACACACAGGTGGGTGTGCTGGATGATCTCATCCCGGAGGAGCGTGAGCTGGGCATCCAGGCAGGCTTCGTGTGGCGTCAGGTCGCCGAGAAGACCGTTGTGTACATGGACTTCGGCATCAGCCGGGGCATGAAGTACGGCATTGAGGATGCGGAGAAGCGTGGGTGTCCCGTCGAGTATCGATGTCTCGAAGAGTTCTGGGCCGACGACAGTCCCGAGGCTGCATGAATCCTGTGGACATCACAGAGAAGCTGCATGTTCGCTTGATGCAGGTGTCCGACGACGTCATCAATCTCTTCATGGAGAAGAAGGTGTCTGAGAAGGTAGCGTTCCTCGCTCTGTGCATGTCTCTGGCTCGGATGACTCTGGTCATCAACAAGGACACTGAAGTTGCCAACACGTTCGTGAAGGTGTATCGCAAGGCTTGTGAACGCAATCAAGAACGCAAGGCGGCTGAGAAGGACTCAAAGCTGTTGAACTAGGGAGTGAGACATGGCAGTTCGTGCAGTATTGACATACCCGGACAAGGTGCTTCGAGAGAAGTGCACTCCGGTTGACGAGATCGATGAGGAGACCCTGGAGCTGATTCAGGATCTCAAGGATACCTGCCGCGCCTACAGGGCGCATGGATTGGCGGCACCACAGATCGGCGTTACGCGTCGAGTCTTTGTGACGCATATCCTGGGACAATAGCCTACGGTCTTCATCAACCCCGAGATCACTGATCCAGTGGATCCGGGCTTCGAGATGAAAGAAGGGTGTCTCTCGTTTCCAGGTGTCGAGGAAGTGGTCAAGCGTTTCGGTGACATCAGCGTCAAGGCTTTGGGTGAGTCCGGAGAGGAGTTCATCTTCAGTCTGGACGGTCTCGAAGCGGTGGCTGTGCAACACGAGAATGACCACCTTGATGGCATCCTGTTCATCGACCATGTGAGCGCGATCAAGAGGCGCTTCATTCTCAAGAAGGTCGCGAAGGTAACCAAGAAGCCTTCCGCTAAGAAGGCAAAGCCTTCACCACGAGCCAAGGCTCGCAAGGAGCGCAAGCGTCAGAAGGCGCACAGGAGGCGCGCGTAAAGCTTTCAAGGGGTGAATCTTCCGAGCACACGCACTACGGTGAGGAAGGTAGGGACTACACTGCGAGAACGCAGGAGGCGGAAGCCGTTTGGACTGCGGAGGTAGCAAGCCAAACAGACCTAGTCGGGGCGCAGGACTATGATGGTCGGGTTGGTGCCAATAGACGAATGTGTGCATAGAACAAAATCCCTCCTACGGGGAGAAACCTACTTGACAAACACCATTCTCGGTGTTACATTGCTTACTTACCCCCCTTGTTTCTTAGGAGGCAAGGCTGCGGGGCTGCTTCGGTAGCCCCAGCACTATGGCCCTGTCGTCTACGTTGGTTAGGACGTCAGCCTCTCACGCTGGAAAACCGGGATCGTCGCCCGGTAGGGTCACCAAACGCTCCATTCGTCTAATGGCTAGGATCGCTGCCTTTCAAACAGCAGAAGAGGGATCGAAACCCTCATGGAGCACCAATGCGGTAGTAGTTCAGTGGTAGAACGTCACGTTGCCAACGTGGATGTCGCGGGTTCGAATCCCGCTTACCGCTCCATTTTCGCGGGTGTCGTATAGCGGCTATTATTTCTGGCTTCCAACCAGAAGACGAGGGTTCGATTCCCTCCACCCGCTCCAACTTAGGCCCTTGACAACGCGCTCAGCGTGGTTAGATTGGGTTCAGGGCGATAGAACGAGGTACCATTTTGGTGGCCGGCCCTACTACTTGATACGATACCATCTGGGATGGAGTCTGGTTGCAACCCAGACGTAGGCCGGTTCGATTCCGGCTCGTGTCTCTACGCTGAATGCCGTGTAGGACTACATCAAATCATACTTGAACCAAGGGCTAACACCCACACGTCTTGCGCATCCCTTGTCAGCACTATTTCTGCTCCAACGACCCGGCTTTAGTCCCAGCTTGACTGGATAATAGGGAGACGAGGAGCGCCAAATCCAACCGACCCATGATGATCATATGGGCACGGGGAAGCGTACGCAGAGGTTGGTCACCTCTTGATCTAAAACGACCACTATGCCTCAGTAGCTCAGTGGACAGAGTCCCTGTTTTGTAATCAGGTGGTCGCGGGTTCGAATCCTGCCTGAGGCTCCAAGTTTTCGGTTGTCACTTTTTGTCTCCCCTGGGACGGGGATAGGAGAATGCATCATGGCTAACCAGACTCTGTTCGGAACCAAGGCTTCGCGTACTCGTGCGCTGCCAAAGACAACTACTCACAACGCTGCAGGCGGAACTGCATACTCGCGTTCGGACGAAGCCGCTCTGGCTCAGTTCGCTGCGACCGGCATGTTCAAGAACACCTTCTACGTGAAGGCAGACAAGCAGCTTGACGAGGCAATCGCACTCGCGCAGCGTGTGCCCGTGGACTTCCTCGCGAAGGTCGCTGTGTACTCGCGTAAGCGTGCGTACCTCAAGGACATGCCTGCATTGCTGACCGCAGTGCTCGCAACTCGTGACAGCGCTCTGTTCAAGGCGGTCTTCCCGATCGTCATCGACAACGGTCGTATGCTCAGGAACTTCGTTCAGATCATGCGTTCTGGTGCGGTCGGTCGTACCTCGCTGGGTTCGGCTCCGAAGAAGGCTGTACAGAGGTGGTTCGCTCAGGCAACTGACGACTACATCTTCCGTGCCTCGGTCGGAAACAGCCCATCGCTGGTCGACGTGATCAAGATGGTCCACCCATCGCCTGAGACGAAGTCTCGGGACGCACTCTACGCCTACCTTCTGGACAAGAAGTTCGACGGGCGTTCTCTTCCGAAGCTGGTCAAGGCTTTCGAGGCGTTCAAGAGCGGTACTCAGGGTACGCGTGAGCTGCCAGCAGTTCCGTTCCAGATGCTCGACTCGGCTGGTCTTTCGACCGAAGAGTGGAAGCAGGTCGCTCGCGACGGTCGCTGGATGTTCACTCGCATGAACCTTCGTACCTTTGCACGTCACGACGTGTTGAAGGACAAGGAGATGGTGAAGCTCATCGCTGACCGCCTTGGCAACAAGGAACTGGCTCAGAAGGCTCGTCAGTACCCTTACCAGGTGCTCACGGCTTGGAAGATGGTCGAGCATGAGGATTCCATCCCGGCGTCCATCAAGCGTGCTCTGCACGAGGCAGTTGACCACACTTGTGGCAACATCCCTGAGTTCGATGGCCGCACTGCGGTCCTCGTGGACATTTCTGGCTCGATGGGTCAGACTGTCAACGGTGACGGAGGCTACGGCTTCTCCACTGGTAAGGGACAGGTTTCGTGCGCGGAGGTAGCAGGTCTGTTCGCAGCTGCAATCGCTCGCAAGAACCCTGACGCTGTTGTGTACCAGTTCCACACCCAGGCTCGACGTGTTCGCTTCAACGCGATGGACTCCGTGTTCACCAACATGAAGAAGATCATGACGGGTACGATGGGTGGTACGTCCATCTCTTCGGGCCTCAAGGCTCTGATGAGGGACTTCAAGAAGGGCGACCTTCCTGACAACCTCATCATCATCTCGGACAACGAGTCCTGGGCAGATGCCTACGGAAGTGGCTACAGCTGGGGCGGAAGCACTGGTGGAGCTACGGCAACCCAGGCAGCGTTTTCTGAGTACAAGTCCAAGAACCGCAAGGCACGACTGGTCCTACTGGACCTGACACCTTCGTCCAACACTCAGGTGAAGGACAACGCGGACATCCTGAACGTTGGTGGATTCTCTGACGCAGTCTTCGACACTGTCGCAGGTTTCGTAGAGAGCCGTGGTACTCAGGACTTCTGGGCAAACAAGATTCGGCAGGAGATTTCGATCGACTGACGACAACCAGGGCGCGTGGCTCGTCCAGCTTGGTAAGCAGAGTGGGGGAACTTCTTGTACGAATCCCATGGGAGAGAGAGAACCTACAAACCTACAAAGCCACACTATGCCTCTATCGTCCAATGGTTAGGACACCTCTTTCGTACTGAGGAAATCAGGGTTCGATTCCCTGTCGGGGCTCCATTCCGGGTTCGTCTAGTGGCTAAGACCTCGGCCTTTGAAACCGAAGAAGATGGATCGAAACCATCACCCGGAGCCAATCTCTTGTTGGTACTCATTCATGTTGGCTCACACCTCCTCGGCCCCCTGATCAGCGCGTCTGGCCAGGGGGCTATTTTTGTCCGGTTGAATGTTGCATCAGATCCTGCTAAACTCTCGGAGTGATTCGTGTAGCCTGGCCAGCACCCAACTCTCAGCGGCGCGCTCGGGTCTGGCGAGTTCTGGACCTCAGTGGTATGACGAATAGTGTCCGCGAGTCTCGCAACTTCACACGTGCCGGATTCGCGTTTTTGGACGGACGAAAGGTTCGATCGCTGAAGGACACAGTGGAGTTGGGCCGCAACTTCACACTGGAGCTGCGGTTCCCCAACGGTGTGACCAAGACTGCGCAAATCTTCCTCTTCCCTGCGACCCGACACACAGCTAAGGCTCCGCGTGTCACGTCGCCTGACCCATTTGAAGTCGAGTTCGAACCATGAATCAGAAGCCATACGTACCTTCTTTCAAGTGTCCGCATTGCGGGGAGACTCGACAAGCCCAAGTCAATGGCGACCAGGGCTTGCTGACGATGTGTGAATGCAAGGAGTCTCGCGACGAGTGGGAGCGCAATCATCGCATCGAGATGGAGCGTCGCAAGAACTTCAAGCGAGGAGGACGCCGATGAAGTACAGAAGGGACAATCGATGAGGGACATCATCATTAACAAGCCTCGTACGTTGGGGCCTTCGCAACTAGACACTGCGGATAAGGCGTATGAGCATTTGCTGGACATCGTGGGAAAGGTCAGTCCCGAGCTGACCGAGGTGCTTCAAAAGAAGTATGAGGACGACCGTCGTGAGTTCACACAGGCAGCTCAGGACATGACTCCGTCGCACGATCCTGCGTACTGGGCGAAGAGCAGTTGCTCAAAGTGCTACGGTCGGGGTATAATCGGGAAGAGGCACTTCTTCATGCCGGGGCAGTCTGCAAAGGTTGTTCGGGGTGAGAATGGAGAGAAGGTGTTGACGAACTCCGTCACCAAGATGGACATTCGGTGCAAGTGTGCATCGAAGGGCTATCAGAAGTGGTTGGCAACGTTCCGTACCTTCTTCAACATGCTGAAGGCACAAACAGCGGCAGAAGCGATAACGGCTGCTGCAGAGGAATCAGGGGATGACAATGAGGCATGATTTGGGGCAACGACGCCGTGTTGCGGTGAATCCGCGGGATCTGAAGAAGGCTTCTCGCACGCGAGCCGCGCAGATGAGTCCAGTCAAGGTGGGCGGAAAGCGCGAACCCACGGAGACCGGGTACCGAGTACCTGGTTACCGCGGCAAGAACTTCGAGACATTCTTCGAGGTCATGTTGGCTGGGACAGCCTCAGCGTTCTTTCTTCATGAGAAGAAGGACCGTTCGATCTGGTTGATCTCAGGTCAAGGTTTCATCACGACAGAGACGAAGGCACACGGGCAGAAGACACGCCGTCTGATTCCCGGAGATACCATCGCACTCGATCGGGGTGTGACCTATCGACTGGCTACCACAGCTACAGAGCAGCTGGAGTTCTTCGTGACCCAGTCTGCGAAGTATGGGGCCACTCTCAAGATCGTGGCACCGTCTGACGCGATGCGCCAAGCATCTGCAGCAGAGATGGCCGAGCCAAGTCTCGACGAAAGGCTTGGTACGGTCGTATCAAAGCCTTCACGTAGGCGAGGGTCGAAGGCTGCACAGCAGCAGGCTCTACGACACCGTTCTGGAAAGGGTATGTCACCTCAGGTTGAGGAGACGTTCAAGATCATTCCGGATCGCGACGCACCAGATCCACGCGCCACCGGAGGCGTTGCCGGACTCAACGCACAGCCATCAGGGGGACGGTTCAACGACGTGGGAGCAGGTTGATAGTAGATGCAGCTCTACCTTCGTGAAAATCTAGTCAAGGCCAACGGCGACGCGGGAGCACCTGCGCCGCCTGCACCTGCTGGTGGTCCTGATGTAGGTGGTCTTCCCGCAGCGAACACACAGCCGTGTTCTGTGGGTGGTGGAGACATGTGTCTTCAGGCTGGTGGCAACGGAGCGAACGATCACAAGGTCGGCGGGGCGATCGAACGCAAGCACTCTGATTGGCAGGCGTCCCAGGGTGCTGGTGCGCCACAGGTTGAGACAGCAGCTCCTGAGAGTGCGATGTCTCCCGAGCAGGCACAAGAGAAGAGGTCTCAGCATGCAGAGGCTGCGGCGACGTTGGATCCTCGGGGCACTCAAGGAACCATCAGCACGAAGTCGGATGACTATCCGGATGACAGTCATCCACTAGATCACTACCGTGTAGCTGAGGCGACAGAAGCTGCGGGCGGCGGGAACGACTCATCGAAGGAGATCGCTGAGGGACATCGGAAGATTGCGCGGGAGCGTGCAGAGAAGATGTCCCCAGAGGAGCACGAGGAGCTGTCTGCACAGTTGCGTGAACACGATCTACATGACGATGCAGATCATCATGAGAAGACTGCCGGTGAGGCACGCGCGCTTCAAGAGGAGAAGGTTGGCGAAGAGTTCGACACCATGATGGAAGAGACTACAGGTGTTGAAGAGGAGCTGGCTCAGAAGGAAGAGACTGAGCGCGCGGTCGAGCAGGTAGGCAAGGACGTCGAGTCCGATGCTGCTCGCAAGAAGCAGCTCAAGGAAGATGATCCCCACGCGCACGCGACGGAGGAGTGGGAAGCTGGCAAGGTGAAGGCAGAAGAGAAGCACGTCAAGTCCACTGAGAAGTTCAAGGCGGGTGTCGACAAGAAGCACGCCAAGGCTACTGAAGCACATGAAAAGAAGACGAAGGCTGCTGAAGCGAAGCACGAGAAGGCTGTGGAGTCACACAAGAAGGGTGTGGACAAGGCGCACGACAAGGCTACCAAGGAGTGGGAAAAGAAGGACAAGGAAGCCAAGGCGTGGGAGGATCTTGCAGAGGACCACAAGCAGCGCGAACCTGAAAAGCCAGTTCCGCCTGGTCCGAAGCCTGCTGGAGATCTGACTACCGCGTCTGGTCAGAAAGCGTTGGAGGATCACAAGACAGCTGTCAAGGATCACGCGGTCGACAAGGCGAAGCACAAGTCTCAGAAGGAGGCGCACAGCGCCGAAAAGGTAGCTCTTCGCAAGCAGAAGCCCAAGGCTCACGGCAAGAAGCCGAAGCACCCAGGCCACAAGAAGGGTGCACCGAAGAAGCCAACGAAGGCTGCTGCACCGAAGCATCCAGGCTACAAGACGGGTGCTCCCGAAAAGCCGGAGCACAAGGAAGCTCCGAAGGCGGAAGACTTCGATATGAAGAAGCCCGCCTCTGCTGCAGAGAAGGCAGCTCACACAGACTACACGTCGCAGGCCAAGACGTCGCGCGAGAACATCCAGTCTCATCTGGAGAAGAACCCAGACCTATCAGATGAGGAGCGAGAGAAGCTCACGTCTGCCCACGAGGCTTTGGGTGCTCATGCTGAAGCGGAGCGCATTCCTACCAAGGAACAGTCTGCTGAGGCAAAGAAGATGGGTCAGGTAGCGGGCAAGCACGGCAAGGAAGGCTATCAGTCCCCTGAGGACAAGGCCGCTGCAAAGCAGGTTGACAAGGACAAGGCTACTGCAGCAGAGCCTGCTGAGGAGTCGCGTGCGCCAGAGACAGACATCGAGAAGATTCAGCACGCGGATCACAAGGCCAAGGCGTCACAGATGCGGGACAACATCCAGTCTCACCTCGATGCGATTCAGAAGGATCCAAACCTTTCCCCAGAGCAGCGACAGTCGCAAGTCGACCGTCTACAGCAGATCCACACGACTCTCGAAGCACACACCGAGTTGGAGCATTTGCCCACTTCGGAACAGGCTGGGGAGATGAAGGAACTCACGAAGCTCGCTGCAGAGCATGGCAAGCAGCCTTACGAGGCAGAGGCGGCTCCGGAAGGCAAGACGAAGACGGCCGCCGAGCCGAAGGGTCGTTCCGTTGACTGGGCGGCGAAGTTCGGTCGCGCCGCTCGCGCTGGCTCCGCTGTGGCTCGTGCCGCACAGGGACCAGAGTCTGCAGGACAGCTTGCTCCGCAGGCGCTTGGTGCAGCTGCAGGTGGTGTCATGCAGACCGGAGAGAACTTGCTGCACAAGCCAGCTGCTCGCGCAATGGAGCAGCGACGTAGGCAGAGTGCACTAGATGAGAAGGCAGCGGCGAGCGCTTCGAAGAAGTCCGCCAAGGCTGCTACTAAGGAGGCAATAGTGAAGGGCTTGTATCTTGACTTGGATGCTGACCTGGATCTGATCAAGGCAGTCACCTCACCGAATGCCGGAACAGTGACAGAGTCGGGCAAGAGAGCACAGCGTAAGATCAAGGAGTCTTATGCGAAGACTCCTGTCGGCGTCATGGGTGGTGCTGGTATCGCGATGGTGGATGATCCGGATGTAGGCGCCAAGTGGCATCATGACGAGGATGATTCTGTAGAAGCGGAACTGGAGGAGGAGGTCCGAAACCAGGACAAGGATGAAGAGGAAGAGGACACCAACAAGGCGATGGCCATGTCGATTCTGAAGTCTCTTCAGGGCGCTGCAGCCGCAGATGTGGCTCGCTTCCGACACAATGACTCGGAAGTGGTGTTCATGAGGGACGTTCTCGGGTATAATGAGTCAGACATCCGTAAGGGCCTGGCTAGTATCACTGGTCGGAACCGTCACCGCTTTCATGAGTGGATGTTGAATCGCATGTACACATCCGTCGACTCCATGATGGGGAGTATGAATCTTGTCTAAGAGCGCAGAATGGCTTGACTGGACAAACAAGGTCTCGTCCTGGCAGGACATGACCAAGGGGATCCCTCGTCTTGTGCGGGACGATATCGCCAAGGGCCGCATGAAGATCGAGGATCCTGCTCGCGGGATCAAGGCGCTCATGCACGACCCACTCGCGGTTCAGTACGCGATGGGCTACAAGGACCGCAAGTACTCTCTCACCTATGACGTTCTGAAGCAGATCACTCACCAGCTCAGCTTCATAGGCAGCATCATCAACGTCCGCGTCAACCAGGTGGCTGCGTTCAGTACACCGTTCCGTGCGTCCAAGTCTGTGGGCTTTGTGATCAAGCACAAGGATCCGACGCACTTGACGTCCAAGTCGGAACAGAAGTTCATCAAGGAGATGGAGACGTTCATCTACAACTGTGGACACTCAGATCCCAATCCGCACAACAACAAGAAGCGGGACGATTTCGAGACGTTCCTGAAGAAGATCGTGCGCGACAGCCTGATTTACGACCAGACATGTTTCGAGATGGTGCCAGACCGTAGAGGTCAGCCTTACGAGTTCGTGGCAGTGGACTCTGCTACTATCCGGATCGCAGCGAGCAACTCTGTGTACGGACCCAACGATACCTACCATTCGCGCTCACCCGCGTACAGTGGGCGCTTGTTGCAGTACATGATGGATGCAGAGCGCGGTCCGTACCGTTCGATGCAGATGTACGACCGTGACCCGAAGACGGTCGCGGCATTCGTGCAGATCATCAACGGACAGATCGAGAACGTCTACACTGAGGCAGAGCTGGCATTCGGTGTCCGCAACCCACGCACAGACATCTATATCCAGGGCTACGGATACAGCGAGCTTGAGCAGCTGATCACCATCATCACTGCACACCTGTACGCCGAGGAATACAACCGCCGCTTCTTCATGCAGGGTTCTGCACCGAAGGGCATCTTGAACTTCAAGGGCGACACGATGACGCCCGACATGCTTGAAGGTTTCCGACGCCAGTGGCGCGCGAGCCTGGAAGGCGTCGAGAACTCGTGGCGTACCCCAATCCTTCAGTCTGAAGCAGGACTGGAGTGGATCGACCTGCATCCAACGAACCGAGAGATGGAGTACAACGCCTGGATCGAATACCTGATCAAGGTGACCTGTGCTATCTTCCTCATGGATCCTGCAGAGTTGAACTTTGACCTGCACGGTGGCGTGCAGCAGACTCCTCTGTTCGAGTCCTCCCAGGAGTGGAAGCTCAAGGCTTCTCGTGACCGCGGGTTGAAGCCGCTTCTTCGCTTTATCGCGAAGTTGATCAACGAGCACATCGTCTCCAAGATCGACGACCACTTCGTGTTCGATTTCATCGGACTGGACGAGTTGACTGAGCAAGAGAAGCACACTCTGCGTACCGAGCAGGTCAGCTCCTACCTCACACTGAATGAAGTGCGACGCTCTGATGACTTGGATGACTTGGAGTACGGGGACATGCCAATGAACCCGACATACCTCCAGGCGATGCAGATCAAGCTGCAGATGGAGCAGCAGAAGCAGCAGATGGAGCAACAGCAACAGGCTGGAGCAGCTGGTGTACAGGGTGGGGCAGATGAAGGTGGAGCGCCAGGTGGCGGTGCACCTCAGGAAGAGGAACCTGCACCCGAGTACGCGGACAGGTTCCAGAAGTCCCTCCGGGTCGAGCAAGGTGTCAAGTTCTTGGAGATCGAACTCGACGACTGGATCGGCGCTGTGAGGGGCGATGAGCTATAAGCTTCACGGAAAGACGGAGTTTCAAGGTCTTCCGATCTCGGTAGAGAATCGGACGGGTTCGAAGCGCTACTGGACGGATGACGCTACCGGTGAGAAGGGTAGCACTACCATGCAGCACCCGTATGGATATGTACGGGGAACGCTTGGAACCGATGGTGATGCGGTTGATGTCTATGTGGGTCCGTCCAAGGACTCAGAGAAGGTATTCATCATCACACAGAACAAGAAGCCTGAAGCAGGTCTGGCTGGCTCCCACCCTTGGGTAGAGACAGATGAGCAGAAGGTAATGTTGGGTTTCGATAGTGCGGAGGCTGCGCAGGCGGCCTACTTGGAGCACTACGATGACCCACGGTTCTTCGGATCCATGGTCGAGCTTACGATGCCTGCATTCAAGGATCGGCTTAGCACGCACCGCGGAAAGCTGATCAAGGGATTGAACGCAGGCGATCAACCTGCTATACTACCAGAGGATAATATCCACATGCTTGTACTATCGAAGTCCGCCGCAGAGAAAGCGTTCCAGCCACAGGCATTGAAGCCTGGGGGTGAGGAGAAGAACATGTCCGTCAACAAGGCCAAGATGGTCGATACCGATCCTGAGGGTGAAGAGGAAACCACAAAGTCGCTCCGCGCAGAAGCGATTGATGTCCTGAAGAAGTCCCAGGGGTTCTCTCTCAGCGAAGGGAAGATGGATCTGAAGAAGCAGGCTTTGATGGAATCCAAGACGGCTGATGTCAAGAAGGCCGATGAGATGGATGACGAGGACGGTGAAGGCATCAAGAAGGTTGCTCCCGTGATCGCTTCCATGAACAAGGCTTTGCGCGCGATCGTTGCTGGCACGATGAATCGGCGTGAGCGTCTCGACGCAGCCTATCAGCTCGGTGTGGCCCAAGGCAAGCTGAAGCCGCGCGTGATTCAGGATCCTGTTCAGCTCACCAACCTCAACATCGGAACCACTCGTGCACGTCCAAAGCATGAGCCACCTGTCGTCCCTATTCGCAGTGTTCAGGCTCCCCAGCCTGAGGTACGAGCGGGTGCAGAGATGTCGTCATGTGTGGTTCATGGGTACGTTCACAAGAGTGACAACCCGTGCCCGATTTGCACACAAGCAAATGTGAGGCCGGCGACACCGTTCTGGAGGCGTTGATGTCTCCGCTTCTTCTCCCCGACACATTCATGGGATGGCCCGATTTGTCCAAGGGTGAGTCGCAGACTTCTGAACTTCGTGGTGGCAGGTATGCTGCTCGCGTACAAGAAGGCTATGAGAAGGACGGTTCTCCCAAGTACCGCTACTTCAAGACGGCCGCGGAGTACGAGGAGTACATGTCCGGCAAGAAGGGCAAGAAGCCGAAGAAGGACAAGAAGCACGGCAAGGGCAAGGGTGAGGACAAGGACAGCCTTGAGCAGAAGCAGAAGGAAGAGCGGAAGGAATCCAAGCGCCAGCAACGTGCTCTGTTCACCGAGGGCAAGAAAAAGAAGAAGGAAGTTGAGACCACGAAGAAGGGTCTTCAACTCTACATCGAGGTACCGCAATGAGCAACAACTACACAAGGATGCCAGTCCGTTTCATCAAGGCCAATGAGGAACTCCTGAAGTCTCAGGTGGGTTCTGCATCTCCTGGTCCTGGATGGGCTGGTCAGCGCGAAGGTACTGATTGGCAGCCGGGTGAGGTGTCAGCCTATCAGGTGGCTCCTGGAGTACAGCCCCAGTATCGTACACCACCGGACCGCGCGATCAGCAACATGTTGTTCCGACGCTACCCGAACGGGGCGCTCGACATCATGTACGCCAAGAACCTCGTCGTTGATGCACTGCATCGCGTCAAGGAGAGCGGTGGACACGACCAGCTCAACAGCTTGGAGAAGGTTGCGCTCAGTGTGCTCTTCCCGATGTCCTTCGACTACGTGGCGCCAGGTATGGCGCCTGCAGTGGCGTCCGTCCAGCTACGTCTCGGTCCAGCAGAACTCCTGCTGATTCGTGAGGCTGTGGCTCGTCATCTCGCAGAAGAGGTGAACTGGAACGCCGGCAAGGGTGGCGGATCCGTTCCGGGTCGTCACGTGACGCGGGATTCAGCTTGAAGGTCAAGACGAATCTCACACCCAACGAGATGGAGCATATTGGTAGCAAGCTCCAAGAGTTGGCCAAGAGCCAACGAGGCGCAGCTCTGCCTCTTGAGAATCCTGCTGAGAAGGAACTCATGAGACGAGCTGGGCATGCATTCGATGTGATGTTGGAGAGCCTTCAGACGGAGGTTGCTCGTACGCTGCTTGACAAGGAATGAATGGGAGTCGCCGTGAGGAAGTTGTTGTTGTTTTGCCTAGCGCTGATGCTTTCGCTGGGATGTGTTTCGGTTACCCCACGGTACACACGTACGCCTGATCAGATGGCTGAGATCAATAGCGCAGTCGTTGCGCTGGTCTATCAGGATGCTGTGGAATGGGAAACCTACTGTGGCGGCGTCTTCATTGGTCGTGAGACTGTACTGACAGCAGAACATTGTTTCGAGGGAGCAACCACGAACCTCTTCCATGTCAGTGTTTACCGAGATGGTATGGGTCACTATTTTGAATCCGAGCGATACGCGTTCTACATAGATCACGTAGACGAGGATGCTGATCTAGTGCTTCTCCGAAAGTACAACGACGACCATGCTCTGCCGCAACATCATTGGTTCTCTGTGGGTCAGACAGCACCCACACAAGGTGAGAACGTGATCTTGATGGGCCACCCTCACAGCTTGGGATGGACACTGACTGCTGGTGTGGTATCATCAGATCAGCGACTCGGATGGGATGACCTCCCTTACGAACTCTTGAATGCGCCGCGACCACTGTTCATTCAGCACGACGCTTCGGCGTACCAAGGCAGTAGCGGCGGTGCGCTGTTGAATCACGACAACGAGCTGGTCGGGCTGATGGTTGCGGCTCATCCAGTGGCTACACATCTGGCAATGAGTGTCCACACCGACACCATCAACGAGTTTCTAGAAGGACAAGAGCTATGAGCAACTGGCACCCAAAGCCACTTCGGCCCAAGGATCCGAACCCTCTCTGCACGCAGGATGACAGCTACGTGATCAAGAAGAGTTCCGACCTGACGCCGATTCAGAGGCAGCGCATTCAGGATGGCACTCCGCACACACGTGGAAGCCAGTACCGCATCCAGCCTACTCAGGCGACGCAGATCACTGGTCCTCGTCTCTATATCGGAGACGATGTCTCGAAGTCGATCAGCAACGACAAGGAGTCTGATCCCGTTCCTCCGAATGCGGATGAGATCGTCAAGTCATTCCTCTCCAAGGGTCACGTAGCGGGCCATGAGGAAGAGGAAGACACCGAGAAGGCTACACCTAGAGAAGCCCATCTAGCTTCTAGAGGACTTACTGGGAAAGAAGGACTTCGTGAAGTTGCTCAGAAGACACCCAGCATGAAGACTCCGGCTGCTCCGAAGGCTGCTGCTCCGAAGGCTGCTGCTCCGAAGGCGGCTGCTCCGAAGGCGTCAGGTGGTGGAGTCGGTGCTAAGATCGGTGCCGGAATCGGCAAGGTTGCTGGAACAGCTGGCAAGGTTGGCGGTAAGGTAGTAGGTGCAGCTGTTGGACTGGCTAATAGAGCAAACTGATGGCACGCACATTGGGGGAACGGCTCAAGGAGTTGCGACGTGTAGTCCAACTCCACACGAACTGGTTCACTGTAGCTCTGCTCGGTCGCGATGCGATTTCCGAGACGGAGCTACAAGAACTTGAAGCGTACGGGAAGCTCCCCCTGGACGAGACGCTGGATTTTGTCAAGAAGTCGTACATCCTTGGACGCCTGCGTGCGACGCTGAAGGGCTCCGAGTACAAGCACCTCAACTACGAACAGGTCGATGAACAGACTGAGTCGGCTTCGTTCACCACACTAGAAGAGTACGCTCTTCAACACGTGAAGCTCCACGCTGCGGAAGGTATCAAGGGACTTGCTGCCGACCTCGCGGCCGGAGCTTTCGATCGTTTGAAGGCTGCAACACAAGCCACTCTCAACGAGGCGTCTGTGCGTGGCATCATTCGCGACCAGCTTGCCATCGCCGTCATCGAGAAGGAGAACAGCCAGAAGGTGGCCTCCACGTTGGCGAAGGAACTTCAGACTGGTTGGTCTCGTGACTGGCGTCGAGTGGCAGAGACAGAGCTGCACCGTGCCAAGACGATGGGCTCAGCTCAGGCCATCGTGAACAAGCTGGGCATCTACCAGCACTCTGATGGAGCGGACTCGCTCATCAGCATCGTACCGAGTCCCACACGTTGTGAGGACTGTGGTGACCACTTTTTGGATGAGCGTGGGAACCCTCGTGTGTTCCGGTTGAGTCATCTCCTTGACCAGGGAAGCAACGCTGATCCTGATGTCAAGCACACACGCAAGGATGGGAAACACAACCACTGGAAGACGACACTGCCTCCCCTTCACCCACGGTGTGGATGTCGCGTCGTGTACATCCCACAGGGCATGGGTTGGGAAAGCGGAAAGCTTCAGGTCGTGGATGAGAACGTCTACGTGGAGAAGCTGAGGAAGGCTGTCGACACAGGCTCCATGTCTGCTACCATCACGCCTCCGGGACCGAAGTCTGCTCAGGGTCCTTCAACATCTGTAGGTGCTGCCGCTACACCACCAAGTATTGCTGGTGCACCTGCACCCGGAAACGTTGCTGGACCTGGTGCACCGAAGGGTGTTAGTGGTCCTGCGGTTGAGTGGGAGTACTGGGATGAGAAGAAGGGTCCCAATCCACCACCAGATTGGGGTGGAGAAACATCCCCCACAGGTAAGCATCGTCGTGTAAAGGGATCCGGCGGCGGTGGTCCACCTACACCAGAAGAAGAATCACAGAAGCGTTCACTCAAGGAGCAGGAAGCCAAGGACTGGAACAAGAGTGGCAAGTCTGTTGCAGTTGTGGTTGACCATCTTGGTAAGGGCGAGATTTCACACACGCGGCCTTTGCAACAGGCAGATCTTGGTGGTGGTGAATCCAAGGCTAACTTGGGCCTTGGCGCGAAGGTGGGTGCAACAGTGCTCGTGACCATCGAAGGTAATGGTCGTGGCGTGATGAAGCCGTCACAACAGCACACTGAAAAGGTTCTGAGCGGTGACCACTACACTGAGGGCTGTGGTACAGTTCCACACGGTACAGAAGCGCAGAATGAAGTGGATGCGTACGGATTCATGACGCAC